>JAABUQ010000685.1_pt1 | contig 78667 bp, 74 predicted proteins | sample 5560001 | NCBI WGS metagenome assembly JAABUQ01 (sample SAMN10711888, study PRJNA513371) | rock metagenome | isolation source: Antarctica rocks | place: Antarctica: Victoria Land, Finger Mt nord | collected 2015-12-18 | reverse complement strand
GCCGGATTCTCTGGTTTGGATACGGGCGGGTCTCGCAGTCTGTGCAGCGGGCGCAAGCATCTATCTCGCTCTTGCCCAATATGAGCGAAGCGTAATCGAAGCTAGCGACCTGTACATGCGCTGGAATCGGCTACAGAGAGCTTATCGAGCAATTTGGGAAAACACGGAGTCACCGGATGCTCTTTCGCAACTGGAAGCGTTGGGAGAGCAAGAAAGTGAAGCATCTCGACTCGCCACATCTTTGGCTAATAACGCTAAGTCGATGTTGAAGTGGCAAACACATACTGAGCGCGAATATAAGGAACGCTTGACTGCATAACGGATGTCCAGGTCTGACCTCTCGTCAATCCGTCTACCGGCCAAGAAAACGAAGGATAGCTGGCCTCCTTTGCCGCGGCCGTTACCGCCGCCTTCGAAACCCCCGACGCCGCCTCCACCCAAGAGACCGTGATACTAACTACGCGGCGGAATGTCCCGCGGCGGCTACTCTTGGCGAAGCGCGACTAGCGGATCGATTTTCGTAGCGCGGTAGGCCGGCAGGTAGCTGGCGAGCAAGGCTGAGACGGCGAGAATTCCGGCGCAAGCGGCGAAGGTCATGAAGTCGAGTTTCACCAGGTTATAGAGTAAGCTCGATACCAGCTTCATCAGCCCGAATGCGAGTACCGTGCCGGTGAGGAGACCTTGAACAGTTAAGCGCGCCGTTCCCGAAAGAGTTAGTTTCAGCACGTCCGCAGAGCTGGCCCCCAGCGCCATGCGCACGCCGATGTCATGCGTGCGCTGCGCGACAAAATACGAGATTACGGCAAAGATTCCGGTGGCTGCGAGCAACAGCGCCACTGCCGCATACGTACTCATTGTGGTGGCGGCGGCGCGCACGCCGGAGGTCTGCTCAAACATCTCGCGCTCCATGCTTTTCAACGCGTATACAGGAAGATCTTTGTCGATTTTGCGCACGGCTGAACGTGTGCCGCGCGCCATGCCGGCAGGATCCCCGTAGGCGCGAACCACAAACTCGGCGGAGTGTGGGGCGTTTTGCGTATAGGGAACATACGCCGAGAGAGAAGGGCGTCCGCTAAGCCAGTCCTGCACAACATTGCCGCTGACCCCAACCACCGTAAGCCAGGGAGAAGCGGCATTGCCGAGTTTGATGCGCCGGCCGATAGGATCCAAGTCCGGCCAATAATAGTGCGCAACAGATTGACTGAGGACAACCACGCGCGCGGAATCGGGCCGGTCGCGCGGGGACAGGAATCGTCCTTTGATAAGGGGAATTTGCAGGGAGGAGAGGTAACCTTCGCTCACTGGCTGTACGCGGGGCTGCGGATCTCCCGGACGAGGCTCGGGGCGGCCTTCGATGAACAGGTTTTCTGTAGGTCCGTAGCTCCGCACCGCCGCCACCTGCGCTCCCGGAAGGCTTTGGAGCTGGGGAAGCAGCCGATCGTAGAAGTCGATGACTTGCGCATCTTGCTTGTACTTGGTGGGGGGCAGCGAAACCCGAAGCAGCAGTACGTTCTTGGGGTCATAGCCGTAATAACCGGCCAGCGGACCGTTGAACATCTTGACCATGAATCCCGCGCCGATCAGTAGCAGCAAGGCCATGGAGATCTCGTAAACAACCAACATTGATTGCAGGCGATTGCGCCCGATTGAACCGCCTGAAGTACGGCCACCCTCTTTGAGAGCATCGTTCAAGTCAGCGCGCGCGCTTTGATTGAGAAGCTGGACGATGGCCGGCAAAGAACAAAAGACGGCGGTCACCAGAGAGATGCCAATTGTGTAAAGGACGACATAGGCATCGATGTGCATGGTTCGCAGACCCGTTACGAATACGAAGGCCTCGGGCGGGATGGTGGATTTAGTAAAGGCGAGGTTCCAGCTTGCCAGCAGCAGCGCGAGCAGGCCGCCGCCTGCTGCGATCAAGAGACTTTCGGCGAACAGCTGACGAGCAATCTGATAACGGCTTGCGCCCAGGGCGGCACGGATACTGATCTCTTTTTCGCGGCTGACGGCGCGCGCCAGCTGCAAATTGCCAACGTTGGCACAGGCTAGCAGCAGGGTGAAAGCGGCTGAACCAAGAAGAATCAGAACGAAGCGATCGGTTACTTCGTTGATCACGCTGCGCAGCGGAACCACATTGATGCCGCGCGAATCATTTGTTCGCGGATACTGCCGCTCTAAGCGGGCGCCGATTTGTCCGGCTTCGGTGCGCGCTTGTTGAACCGAGACCTGTGGCTTGAGAAGAGCGAGGGCGTTCAGCGTGTGATCGGAACGATCCGACTGGGCTGGAAGGGGGAGGGATAACGGCGCCCAGAGGTCGTTAGTGAGCGGAAAGTCGAAATCTGACGGCATGACGCCGACCACCGTGTAGGCTTCGCCATTTAGCGTGAGGGATTTGCCGATGGCACGCGGCGAGCCGGCTAAGCGCCGGCGCCAAAAGCCGTCACTTACGATCACCGCTCTCGCTTGCGCTGTCTGCGCGTCCTGGGCCGTAAACGTTCTGCCGAGGGCCGGGTTCATTCCCAGAACTGTAAAGAAGCTGGGCGAAACCAGCGTTGCTTCGACGCGCTCGGGCTCGCCGCTCCCTGTAAGGTTTGCACTCCAGCTCCGGTAGGCGGCGACCTGCTCGAAAGAACGGCTTTGGCTGCTCCAGTCGACGAAATTGGCAGGCGCGAGCGCATACCGTTCTGAGTGCGCTTTGGCGATGGTCTCCCAAACCGTCATGATGCGCTCCAGGCGAGGAAAAGGCAGCGGGTGCAAGATCATGGCGTTGACGGAGGTAAACGAAGTGAGATTAACACCAATGCCGAGACCGAGAGCTAGGAGCGCGACCAAGGTGGTGCCTGGAGACCTGAAGAGCACGCGCGTGCCGTAACGCAGGTCTTGCAAAAAGTCGGTCATTTGCTGAGCCTTTAAAGCAATTGGGCGACCACCTTGCAGAAGAATGGAATGTGGTGGCGCTATAGGCTTGCAGACAGCCCGTCAGCCCACAGCCTATGTGCGTTTCCGGGACTACCTGTCCATTTCTGCGTGGAACTCAGGGCGCCGCACCGTCTACTCTAGCCGAGTGAACGCCCGGCGGATTTGTAGATCTGGGACATCAGTTGCATGTCGCGCAGACCTTCATGCCCGTCGCTTTTCGGATCTTTATTGTTGAAGACGCAATCGGCGAAGTAGTCGGCCTCGCGCGCGAACTGCGACGGATCCTTGGCCGTACTTGGTTCGTCGATAGGCTCGCGGCCGTGAATCTCAGCCTTCAGACGCAGGCCTTGGTAAGCGAACGCGGGCTCCATGTGCAATAACCCTTTTGAGCCGTGCACGCGGAAGTAGCCGTTCATGACGCCGCCATAGGTGGTGTTGCAGCTGGCCACGATACCTGATGGAAAGCGCATGGTCCAGCCGGTGTTTTCTTCTACCGTTGTGAAACGCCCATCCTTGTCGATGACGGAGCAGTAGCCCTCAATATGTTCGGGTTCTTCGCCGGTCAGGTAAGGGCAGGCGTTCAAAGAATAAACGCCCACGTCGAGCAGTGGTCCGCCGCCACTCATCTTCTTGTCAAGCCGCCACTCGCCCATCTTCTCGACGAAGCCGTTGGCGCTTTCGATGGCCTGAATGGTTCCGAGCGTCCCATCGCGAATCATCTGAATGGCGCGAAGGTTGGTGGGTTCGTACTGGCAGCGATAGGCGATCATCAGCTTGCGATCCGCCGCTTTGCAGGCGTCGATCATAGCCTGGCTGTCTTTCACAGTGGTCGCCATGGGCTTCTCACACAACACGTGCTTGCCTGCGTTCGCGGCGCGAATGGTGTACTCGGCATGCATGTTGTTGGGCAGCGCGATGTAGACGGCGTCGATGTCGGGGTTGGAGCGCATCTCATCATACGTTTCGTAGCTGTAGATGTTCTTGATGGGAATGTTGTAGTCGGCCGACAGCTTTTCGGCCTTGTCGCGGTGGCCGCTAACGAGGGCGGTGACTTGCGAATGCTCCGACATCTTGCAGCCGGGCATAAAGTGATCCATTGAAATACGGCCCAGGCCGACAATGCAGTAGCGGAGCTTGCGGCCTGCGGCAGAGGGGTCTTGGGGGCGGGCGCGGGGCGCGAAAGAGGAAACTGCGGCGGCGCCCAGGGTATGCGTGAACTGGCGGCGGGTGAAGGTCATATGGTCTCCTCAATGTGGATACGCTTTGGGCTGAGGTGGTTACTTTTGGGTAATGGCGATTGTCTTTTGTGTGCATACTGCGAGAGAGGAGCGCGCTCGGCTGATCAGTGCCCGAATCGCGACTCGATGGGAGCGAAAGATGTATGAAGAAAGCGCCTCGTGGGTTGCTGAAGAGCGACCGGCCCGAGAAGACGTCGGATAAGCTTTAGCTCTCATACGGCGCGTTCGGCCTCTGCTGTTGCACTTCGCTCCTCGTATTGGGGATGCGTACGCTCCGGTAGAATCCTATGCAATGTCGGATCGGGAGCCCTGCAGGTGCGGCGCCCTCCAGACGATGGGGAATCAGGGACAGAGTATTCGCTTCTATGAGGCTGGCGGTCATCCTTATCTTTAGTGCTGTGTTGGGGCTGGGCGGGTGGCATGTTGCCGGCTCCGGTGGAGAAGTGTCAGGGTTAGACCTGCGGGCTGTTTACGACGCGCACGACTGGTTCAAATTGCGCGAAGCCATAGTCGGCAAAGAGGCGCCAGCCTTATACCGGGGTGCCGTGGCCGCCGCCTTCAACAAGGCCGGAGAAGCGGAGGAAGCGCTGCATCCGCTGATAAACGGCACAACCACGTCGAAAGACGCCGATGATGCCGACGACTGGCTCAGCTATATGTTCGTGCGAACGGGCCAGTATCAAAAGGCGGCTGCCGAGATGGATGAGGGCACGCCCTTGCGCGCGACGCTGCGAACTCTACCCGATCAGTCGGTCAGTAGATCTGCGCCTTCTTCGGTCTCCTGCCGCATCTCTCAACGCCGACTATACATACCTGTAACCATTCAGGGAACGCCCGTTCAATTCTTCATCGACTCTGATGCGAACTTCTCGTTCATGAGCGAATCCCAGGCGAGGAGTCTGGGCTTGAGCATTCAGGAGAGTGCTCTGAAGGTACATGGCGCGGGCGGGGTTCAGACCGGCTTTCGAACCGCCGTAGCGGACGAGCTTACAGTCGGAAATGTTCAACTACGGCACGTGGCGTTCATGGTGATGCCAGATAGCGAGGAACTATTCGCCCGATCGGAGACCAATGAGCGAGGCGCACTTGGGCTGCCCGTGCTGATTGCCTTCCGCACTCTGCGCTATAGCAAAGGCGTCATGGACATCGCTGTGCCCTCCGCCAGAGCGGACGCAAGCGAGCAGAACCTTTGCTTTGATGGACTGGATCCGGTGGCCCGGGTGGATTTTGAACACCAGCAACTGCCATTCATATTGGACACAGGTGCTGCCATGACGGAGTTCTGGCCGCCGTTTGCACGGCAATTCGCTGAGGTCGTGAATTCATCCGGCAAGGCAAGTTCGACCGTGGAGAATAGCTTCGGAGGGAAGTCACGGGTTCCGGAAAAACTTCTGCCGGAGTTGGTGCTCGGGTTGGGAGGATCTGAGGTGCATATCCGGCCTGCTCGGGTACTGCTTTCACAAACCACGCTCAATAGCCAGAGGTATTACGGACGCATGGGCATTGATGCTCTGACTTCGGTGCACGAGGTCACGATCGACTTCGAAGCGCTGAAGCTGACGGTTCGATAAGGGCGGAGTTTGTTCCGCCGCCCTGGAACGAACAAAGAAGCTCTGACAAGGCACAAAATAATCTCTTGACGATAGTCGTTGCAACGACTATTATAGGATGTGCCTAAGCTTGCGGAAGAGATAAAGAGCAAGCCCTTTTCTCATCCGGAAGAGGAGGCCATGCTTAGCATCATCCGCACGGCCGATGTCTTGTCCCAGCGCGCCACTCAGTTTCTGAAGCAATTCGATATAAGCGCTCCGCAATACAACGTCCTGCGCATCCTGCGAGGTTCGTTGAACGGACTCTCATGCGGCCAAATTGCTGAGCGGATGATCAGCCGCGATCCGGATGTGACTCGCTTGCTTGATAGGCTCGAAACGCGCGGTCTGATTGGACGTGAGCGCCACGGGCAGGACAGGCGCGTGGTCATGGCCCACATCACAGCAGGAGGACTCGAGCTGGTGACTGAGCTGGATCCGCTCATGGTGGCAGAGCATCGCCGACAATTCGGCGCAATGGGCAGAGTGAAATTGAGTCAGCTAATCGAGCTATTGGAGCAAGCTCGAGAACTACCGGAAGTAGAAAAGGAGACAAATGAAAGCAACTTACCAGATTGATCCCGCACACTCGAGCGTTCAGTTCAGCGTGCGCCATTTAATGATTTCAAACGTTCGCGGTGCGTTTACGGGCGTGAAGGGTACTGTCATATACGACAGTGACAATCCGACAGCAGCGACGGTTGAGGCCGAGATTGATGCGTCGACGGTAAATACGTTAGAGGAGAAGCGCGACTCACATCTCAAGACAGCTGAATTCCTCGACGTGGAAAAGTTCCCGACGATGAAGTTTCAAAGCACGAAGGTGGAGAAGGATGGAGACGGCCTGAAAGTGACTGGCGACCTGACGTTGCACGGTGTTACGAAGCCAGTGGTGCTGGCCGTTGAAGAAATAGCGCCCGAAGCCAAAGATCCATGGGGGCACACGCGAGTCGGGACGTCGGCAAAGGCGAAGCTCAAGCGTAGTGATTTCGGACTGACGTTCAATGCGCCGCTCGAAACCGGCGGCGTTATGCTCGGCGATGACTTGAAGCTCGACTTTGAACTCGAATTAGTGAAGGGCCAGAGCGCAGCCGCTTAACTGGGCTATTTAGGATGGGCGTAGCCGAAGCTGCGCCTATGCTGCTTTCGCCCGCGCCCGCTTCAGGGGCGTCAACAGCGATAGCACAATCTGTTCGTACAGATAATTGCTGCGGTTATCCCGAAACTTGTCGGCGAATTCCCGCAAAGTTCCGGCGGAGAAGCACTCCATTACCGTCGGATGGATGTAGTATTTTCTGCAGGTCGCGGGCTTGTTGCCGAGCTTGCCTGCGACGTCCTTGACCACGTCGACAAGAACTGATTTCGCAACTCCCGCGGCTCCTTCGCCCGTGCATTTATCGAGTAGCAAGCTGGCCGCCAGGCAGGTTCCTCCCCAAGTGCGAAAATCCTTCGCGGTGAAATCGCCTCCACTGATCTCCCGAAGATATTCGTTCACGTCCCCGGACTCAATCGTCTGCGGCTGGCCATCTTCGTCCAGATATTCGAACAGAGCGCTACCGGGAATGTCTTTCAGCTTCTTTAGAATCCGCGCCAGCCGTGCATCTTCAAGCGTGATCTCGTGGTGCTGGCCACTCTTGCCGCGAAACTTGAATTTCAGCCTGTCTCCGAGGATTTGGACGTGCTGGTTGCGCAGCGTGGTCAGACCAAAAGAGCCATTCTCCTCCGCATACTCTTCATTCCCGACGCGGATGTAAGTGGTCTCCAAAAGTTTAACGACCGCCGCCAGAACCTTACGCTTGGGGAAACCTTTGCGCTTGATGTCTCGTCCCACCGCACGGCGAATACGGGGAAGCACTTTCCCGAAAGCTCGCATGCGATCAAACTTCACCAGATCGCGCAGTTCACGGTATTTCTGGTGATATCGGTATTGCTTGCGTCCCCGCGCGTCGCGACCTACAGCCTGAATGTGGGTGTTTGGGGTGGGGCTGATCCAGACGGAGGTCCACGCGGGCGGAATGACGAGTGCGCGGATGCGGTTCAGCGTCTCCTCATCGTGAACCGGCTTACCGGCGCGGTCCAGGTATGTGAAACCACTTCCGGCAGGGCGCCGTTGAATGCCTTGTCCCGCCGGGACCACATAGCGCAGGCCCGCTTGGTGGGCCGACTTTACTTCGTCCGGTAGCGTGGAGGTGACGTCGGTAGACGTTGACATCTTTCTCTATGATGCACTTGAGGTCGAAACACTAGTTGGATGCTGAATGTCAGATGAGCGTTGTAGGAATAGAGGACAGATGACGGAAGCAGTAATTTTCGATATTGACGGCACGCTGCTCGATTCAGTGGATCTGCACGCAGAGGCGTGGAAGGAAGCGTTCGAGCACTTTGGGTTCGACTTTTCCTTGCCTAAGATTCGCAGCCAGGTCGGCAAAGGGGGTGACCAGTTGTTACCGGAATTTCTATCTCCTGAGGAAGTGAAGGAGAAAGGGAAAGCGCTACAGGAATTTCGCGGATCGCTCTTCAAGGAGAAGTATCTCTCTCGCGTCAAGCCGTTCCCGGGGGTGCGAGAACTATTCGAGAAGATCAAGAGCGAGGGACAGCAACTTGCGCTGGCCTCTTCGGCCAAGGGAGACGAGTTAAAGGTTTTCGAACAGATCGCAAAGATCGACGATTTGGTGGAGGTGGAGACTTCTTCAGCCGATGCCAAGCGCTCGAAACCTCATCCGGATATCTTCGAAGTGGCGCTTGAGCGTCTGGGCGCCAAAGTCCGTCGCGAGCAGGTGGTGGTAGTGGGCGATAGCCCACACGATGCGGAAGCTGCGGGCAAGGCCGGCCTTCGCACAGTGGGAGTGCTATGTGGCGGCTTTTCGGAAGCCGACTTGCGCAAGGCTGGATGCGTGGCAATTTTTGCGGGACCCGAAGACTTGTTGCGGCGCTATTACGAGTCACCCTTGGGGGAAGGGCATTAGCCTATTCCGCCGGGAGCGCGCAGCATCAACAGTCAGTTCAATCGCTGGAGGGCTAGCCTTTGTCTTTGCTCTCCGACGATTGCTGCATCGGTTTATTCGGCAACGCCACAACGATGTCTTTGATGGCGCGGGGAATGGCGCCATAATCGCCGGTTGAAACAGCTGCGCCTAGTGCAGCCGCCGCCGAGACCAGGCTCGTGATCTCTGCGACGGTCTTGAGATGCTGAAGCGACTGTTTCGCTTCGTTCGTGACCGTCACGATCTGGGCGAGATTGCCTTGGATCTCGTTCAGCGTGTTCTCGATGGCAAGTGCGGTGAACTGATCGTGGAGGTCAGACAGCTGCTGGAAGAGTTGCTCCAGGCGGAGACGCTCCTCGGGCGCCAACTGGTCGAAGTGTTGATTGCGGTAGCCGTCCACCGTTCCGGACATACTCGAGAACAGGTCCGCCAACTGTCTTACCTGATCTGCCGTTTGTGCCATGCCGTCCAATCCATGTCGTTGTGAGTCACTAACGCTTCTCGAAAATGGGGAGAAGTCCCTGGAGTTTATCGGTATAGGGTTGGAGGGCGGCTGCCAGGTCTTTTGCCTTCAGGCTTCTCGTGTTTTGTGCAAGCGCGTGATGACCTTCGCGAATTTGATGCAGCGCCTCAATGTAGGCTTTGGCGGCGGCCTTGCGCGCATTCAACTGATCGCGATCGCCGGCATACGCCCGGTTCAGCAGCAAGACTGTCGCGGGAGCTTTCATATCCGCTACGGCCTGATACTCGGCGGCTAACGTTTGCTGCTCTTCGCGAAGAAGTCCTTCATAGTCTTTGGCCACGATGTCTTCAAAGGCCTGAGTGACCGAAGCGATGCTCGGATCCGCCTGCGATAGCATCTTCACCAGATTGCCTTGCCGATACCGTTCCGTGAAAGCCTGGGTAAGCAAATTTGCCAACTTACTAGTGGAGTCTACTTGCGTAAAGCTGAGGCCGCTTGCCATGGCGATACTTGAGGCCGCTTGTTCGCCCGGGCCGCTCACGGTAGTGCTGTTAAAGGAAGCAAGTTGCTGCATCGCACGGAAATAAGCGCTCAGAACTTGGGAAGCCTTCCCAAGCGCCTCGCCTTGCGGAGCAAAAGCCGCACATTGCGGTATCTCGGGGGGCTCGCCGGAGCTAGCAGCTTGAAGCGCGGCAGGAAAAAAGATCGGGCTAAGCGGTGCTGCTGCCCTATGGCGGCGTACACAAGACGCGTGGATATCACCGAACAGCGCAGCGCCCCCGTCCAAAGTTTTTTCAGCGTTCCCTGCAAAGCTCGCCACTGCCTGAGGCGACGCGCAGCTTTGGAGAAGTAAGGCTGCGAGTAGTAAGACCGGCAGAAGGAGGAAAGAGCCTAGGGCTAAGTGAGTGCGTATACCTCTCATGCAGAAGGTGTCATGTCTTCGGAAGGTATCAGATTGCATTAAGATGCTGCAACACAGGGCCCGCAACTAGCGTAAGCCGAAACCCAGAGTTTCCACCGCAGTCTAACTGTATAGGTTGGAGAACCTATTGGACTATGAAAAAAATAATTACAAGTCTGTCGTTGGCAGCGGCGCTGTTGGTGCCTGTGAGTTTGCTGGCGCAAGATCACGATGACCACCATGATCAGCGCGAGGGCAACCACCGCGAGGGCAACCACCGCGATGGTGACCATCGGGATGGTGACCATCGGGACGGCGGCGATCGTGATCAAAGCTATTACGATTCACGCCACAAAGATTCCCACCAATGGAATGGCAATGAGGACCGCGCTTACCACATGTATTGGGAACAGAATCACCGCTCCTACGTAGATTGGGATCATGCCAGCGCGCGCCAGCGTCAAGGTTATTGGAATTGGCGCCACAATCATTCCGACTCGCTACTTCAAATTAATGTCCGCTAGATAGCGGATTGTTGGCAAGCGCCTTTTTTAGCTTGGCGTAGGTATGGTTCAGCGATTCAGGTATGATCCGCGTGTCGCTCACACTGGTCATAAAGTTGGCATCGCCGCTCCAACGCGGCAGCACGTGCATGTGAATGTGCTGTTCGATACCTGCGCCGGCAGCCTCGCCCATGTTCATCCCCAGGTTCAGTCCGCCGGGATGATAGACACCTTCAATGGCTTCCTCTGCCAGCCGGGTCAGGCGCATGATCTCATTTGACGTGGCTTCGCTCGTGTGAATCAGTCTGGAAACGTGTACGTAGGGCGCGATCATCACGTGTCCGCTGGTGTAAGGATAACGATTCAAAATGATGAAGCTCAGCTCGCCCCGGTACACCACCAGCGTTTCTTCGTCGTCGGAGCCTGCGGCGGCATCGCAGAAAATACACAGCCCTTTGTCTTTCTTGGCTTGCATGTAGGTGGAACGCCAGGGCGTCCACAAGTGAGTCATGGCGGCCGGAAACAGAGCTAAGATTTGTCCGAATCTCGACCGCTGGGAGGGCCAGCGGGGGATGCCGGTTCTTCCACGGCGGGCTCCGGCTGAGCAGAGTGGGCAGCGTGATTGACGATGTCGCGCAGTTCTTTGCTCGGTTTAAAGTACGGAATACGCTTGGATGGCACCTCTACGCGCGTCCCCGTCTTCGGATTGCGTCCTACGCGAGGCTGGCGCTGGCGTGTCCGGAAACTCCCGAATCCACGAATTTCAATTTTCTCGCCTTTGTGAAGGCTGTTCACAATGCTGTCGAAGATCGTTTCTACGATCGTTTCGGAGTCTTTGCGGGTCATCTCGACCACCTTAGACACTTCTTCGATCAACTCAGCCTTGGTCATGCTTGCATTTCCTTGATTTCACAATTCGATTTCACAATTCGATCGTTCCCAGCTGTTACTTAGAAATTTCGATCTTCCGCTTTGTGCTGCTTCATTGCATCGCCCACTGTTGATGTGGCGGCAGCCGCTTGGCGCTTATAATCCTGCAGCCGGTTCCGTTCGTCGTCCTCTGCCGCCGCTCGCAGGCTGAGACCGATACGTTTCTGCGGCTCGTTCATTTTGATGACTTGAAACTCATATTCCTGGCCGATGGGGAGGGCGGGTTCCTCCGCCGCCGTTGCGGACATGCTGCGCTTGCCCGCTTCGCCCACCATCTCGCTGCGATGGCAGAGGCCTTCCACTCCGGGCAACAGTTCGACGAACACCCCGAAGGTGGCGGCACGCGTGACGCGGCCTCGAATCGTATCTCCCACCTGATGCGTCCGGAAGAACGTCTCCCAGGCATCCGGCTGAAGTTGCTTTACACCAAGTGAAAGGCGGCGATTCGGTGCATCGATGTTTAAGATGACTGCTTGCACGATCTGGCCCTTCTTGACCAGTTCGGAAGGGTGCTTGACGTGCGCCGTCCAGGACATATCGGAAACGTGTACCAGGCCGTCCACGCCCTCTTCGATCTCGATAAAAGCGCCGAAGTCGGCGAGTTTCCGGACTCGTCCTTCCACCACTGAACCAATGCTATAGCGCTCCGCGACAGTGGTCCACGGATCGGCTTCCAGCTGCTTGATGCCGAGCGAGATGCGGCGTTCTTTCGGCTTCACTTCGAGCACCACGGCCTGGACCTCATCGCCGGGCTTCACCACTTTTGCCGGATGCTTCATGCGCCGGCTCCAGGTCATTTCGGAAATGTGGATGAGACCTTCAACACCAGGCTCGATCTCAACAAAAGCCCCATAGTCGGTTACGCTCACAACGCGCCCGATCACGCGCGTTTGGGGCGGATAGCGAGCTTCGATGTCGGTCCACGGATCCGGATGCATCTGCTTCAACCCAAGCGAGATGCGCTCTTTCTCGCGATCGAACTTCAGTACCTTGACGGTGATTTCATCGCCTACCTGAACCACTGCGGAGGGATGCGTCACATTTCCATAGGTCAAGTCGCTGACGTGCAGAAGACCATCTATGCCACCGAGGTCGACAAACGCGCCGTATTCAGTCAAGCTCTTCACCACGCCGGCCACTTCGGCCCCTTCGTGGATGTGCGCTAACGACTCGCTTTTTTTGGCAAGCAGCTCTTCTTCGAGAATCACGCGTCGCGAGACCACGGCATTCCCGCGGCGGCGATTCAGCTTGAGAATGCGGACGCGGACTTCCTGTCCGATGTACCCGTCGAAGCTGTGGGTAGGGCGAAGATCCACCTGGGAACTAGGCAGGAAGGCGATCACGCCGATATCCACCGCCAAGCCGCCTTTGATTTTGTTTACTACCGACCCGCTGACGGGCGCGCCTTCAGCGGCCGCCTTTTCCAGCTGATCCCATACGTGCAGCCGGTGGGCACGTTCATAAGAGAGGAGGATATAACCTTCGACTGGTTCGCCCGTGCGGTCGAACATGACATCAATCACGTCGCCGGGTTTCACGGCTGGTTTGCCGTTTACTAAAGGAAACTGGGAGGCGGGTACAAGGCCTTCGATCTTACGCCCTATATCTACGATGACTTCTTTTTCAGAGACGCTAAGAACGTGCCCGTGCACCAGTTCGCGATCGCTCGTCGCGAACTGGCTGCTGTAATCGTCGAGGAAAGCCTGATAGTCGGCGCTATCGGCTCCTGGCAAATCGACATACTCATCAGATGGACCGGCCATGTGTCATCACAACCTAGACGGCTGGTTCCGGACGGCGCCTTGTCACCCGGAATCGACCGCAACGGGAAAGCCGCACTCAAGCACAATTGCGATGTGGTAAGTGGGCGTCAACTTATTGATACTTCAGTACTTCAGAACTATAGCCGAGGCTCCCGGCGATGTCAACCCAGGGCCTCTGAAGAACCGGCACGAAAATGTACTTAGCCTGGGAGGGCGGTTGGCGCTGCTTCCCAAATGTAAGGCGAGCGGCTCATTGCGGCGCCCAGTCATATATAATGAGTTGGATCGGGGGGCTCGCCCTCGGTCATGGGCGTGGAGGCCTTTCGAATGTTCGAAGGATTGTTGCAGCCGAATCACCTACTGATCATCCTGGTTGTCGCACTGTTTATTTTTGGACCCAAGAAGTTGCCTGAACTGGGCCAGGGCCTGGGTAAGGGCATCCGATCATTCCGCGATAGCATGAAGGCCGCGACCGAACCGCCCGAGAAGATCGACACCACCCCCTCCTCTTCCGAAACCGAAGCGAAGAAGTAATCTGCTTTCTCGTATCGACCTGTGGAGTTTTGTCTTATTGCCTAGCCGGTATCTGCCCTTCGATGCTCGTTTTCCCCTCGCCACTATCGCGTAGGCGGTTTGGCTGCTTATACAAGAAAAGGTTTCTACCTTTTGTTTTGTAGAATCAGCAATTCTTTCACAGCGGCTTGAAAAAATTGCTTTGAAACAGAGTTTCTGAATCTGCATCCTTACGGTGCCCCGTTGCTAGTTAATCTACTTACATTCGATTTGGAAATGGCTGATTCCGTTGGCATATCCAAGGCTTATCCTTCCGCACGTCGTGCCCAGCTTCTATGTTGGCCGGAAAACTGCCTACCATTACGCCGTAGGTGATAGCAGCCAATCATTGAAGATGATCGTAAGAGGTCATCGAGTACCGTCGGCATGAGTCCGGCGGGATAAATAAAAACAATAACGATCAGGAGCGGTGGAGCTACATGACAACAGAAGAATACGGCAAGGCATACCAGCGTGGCTTTAATCTTACAGTCCGATTTCTAGTATCGAGAGGGCTCTCTTACGATGCGGCACTGGATACGGCGCAAGCAGCCTGGGCGAAAGGGTGGGAGCGCCGCGAACAGCTTCGCGACCCCAACCTTGTGCTCACCTGGACCAATAGCATTGCTTTGAACATTCACCGGACATTTTTAAGGCGGGAACCGCAAACGCAGACTCTGCCGGAGCTTCAGGCACCGCCGCGGATGAACGTCGCGGCCATTGATGTCAAGCGGATTTTGAATGAGTGCAAGCCGAATGATCGTGTTGTGCTTGAAGGCCACTACATTGAGGGGTACAAAGTGCAAGAGATTGCCCGCCAGCATGGGTGGTCTGAAACTGCTGTTAGAATTCGTTTGTTGCGGGCACGCCGCAGCGTAGAACGTCGCCTGAGCCGTCCGAAGCATGCTCGCCTGCGCAACTTGGCTGAGAAGACTAAGAAGGCTTTGGCAAGTGCGTTGGAAGTACCAGGCTTTGAGCCGAAAGTAGCGTAAGCGGCAGCCGATATTTAGAATTAAGCGCGGTGTTAGTCCTTCCCGGAGTTACAGCAGGAAGACTTACATCGCGCTCTTTGCATTAAAGCAGCTCTGCTGAGGTAAAGAAGAAGGGAATCTCTTGCGCTGCAGTTTCAGGTGCGTCGGAACCGTGGGCAGAATTCCGCTCAATACTCTCCGCAAAGCGCTTTCGTACTGTGCCTTCCGCTGCATTCGCGGGGTTGGTAGCGCCCATCAAGTCACGCCACTTACCAATGGCGCCTTCCGCTTCGAGCACCAGCATCACTACCGGACCCTCGGTCATGAAAGTGACCAGTCCTGAGAAAAACGGCCGTTCTTTGTGGACGGCGTAGAAAGCCTCGGCCTCGGGTTTGGAGATGCGGCGCATCTTCATGCCCGCGATTCGTAAGCCGCTCTGCTGAATCATACTCAGAATTTCGCCGGCGTGGCCTTTCGCCACGGCATCCGGTTTGATCATGCCGAAAGTACGTTCCTGGGGCACTATAAGGGTCCTTTACTCTGCGAGTTATCGATGTATCTAATGAGCTGTGCCGGCTAGCGCCTGCTGCATTTTCTCGCCCAGCACTGCCGGGGACGGGCAAACCACAATGCCGGCGTCCGACATTGCCGCAAGCTTGTCTTCCGCCTTGCCGGCGCCGCCGGAGATGATGGCGCCCGCGTGGCCCATGCGTCTGCCTGGCGGCGCCGTCTGGCCGGCGATGAAGCCGACAACCGGCTTCTTGACGTGTGCTTTCACGTAAGAAGCCGCAGTCTCCTCCGCATTGCCGCCGATTTCACCAATCATGATGATCGCGTGAGTGTCCGGGTCTGCGTTGAAGAGTTTAATGGCCTCAGTGAAGCTGGTCCCGATGATAGGATCGCCGCCGATCCCGATGCAAGTGGATTGCCCAATCCCGAGCTTAGTCAACTGTCCCACCGCTTCGTAGGTAAGCGTGCCGGAGCGTGACACGATTCCAACGTGCCCGGGCAGGTGAATATGTCCCGGCATGATGCCGATTTTGCATTTACCTGGCGTGATGACACCGGGGCAGTTCGGGCCGATGAGCCGTGTGCCTGGGCTGGTTTCGAGGTAAGCCCAAACGCGAACCATGTCGATCACCGGGATTCCTTCGGTGATGCAAACCACCAGCGGAAGGCCCGCGTCGATGGCCTCCATGATGGCGTCGGCAGCGAAGGGCGGCGGAACGAAGATGACGGAGGCGTTGGCGCCTGTCGCCTCAACCGCTTCCTGCACGGTGTTGAAGACCGGGCGGTCCAGATGCATTTGGCCGCCTTTGCCTGGCGTTGTTCCGCCTACCACCTTTGTTCCGTACTTGATGGCTTGTTCAGCGTGAAAAGTTCCCTCGCGGCCGGTGAAGCCCTGGAACAAGACCTTGGTGTTTTCGTTGATAAGAACGCTCATTGGGCCAGTGAGACTACCTTTTCAGCCGCGTCTTTCATGCCGTCGGCTACCGCGAAATTAAAGCCGGATTCTCTCAGGACCTTTTGACCCAGCTCCACGTTTGTGCCTTCCATGCGGACCACCACCGGGATTTTAATGCCGAGTTCGCGAGCGGCCGAAACCACGCCGTTGGCAAGAGTGTCACAGCGTAGGATACCGCCGAAGATGTTGATGAGTACGGCTTTGACGCTGGGATCCGACAACAGAATGCGGAACGCATTTTTGATCTGTTCCGCGTTTGCTCCGCCGCCTACATCTAGAAAATTTGCAGGCTGGCCGCCAGCGTACTTGATGATGTCCATAGTAGCCATCGCCAGGCCTGCGCCGTTCACCATGCAGGCGATGTTGCCTTCCAGCTTGATGTAGTTTAAGCCGAACCGTGAGGCTTCCACTTCGAGTGGATCTTCTTCGTTCATGTCGCGCAGCTCAAGAAGGTCTTTGTGCCGGTACATGGCGTTGTCGTCAATGGCGATCTTCGCATCGAGCGCATACACCTTGCCGTCCTTGGTGAGGATAAAGGGGTTGATCTCGGCCAGCGAGCCATCGATGGCATCGTAGGCTTTCGATAACGCCATCATGGCGGCGGCCGCTGCATTGACGCTGCTGGCCGGAATGCCCATGCCATACGCCAGCTTGCGGGCTTGGAAGGGCTGCAACGGACGGCCGGGCAGCAGCTGCTCACCGAGGATCAATTCCGGCGTAGTCGCGGCGACTTCTTCAATGTCCATACCGCCGGCCTGGGACGCCATAAACACGGATCTACCGGTATCGCGATCGAGCACAATGCCCAGGTACAGCTCGCGTTCAATCGGCAACGTCTCTTCAATCAGCAAGCGATGGACCACGCGGCCTTCCGGACCCGTCTGATGTGTCACCAGCGTCATGCCCAGCATTTTCTTGGCGATTTCAGCCGCTTCTTCCGCATTCTTCGCGATCTTGACGCCACCGCCTTTGCCGCGGCCACCTGCGTGAATTTGCGCTTTTACGACCACGCTTCCGCCGATGCTCTTGGCTGCGGTCTCCGCCTCTTCAACGGTGTAGGCGACCTCGCCGCGCGGCACCGGCACGTCGAATTTGGCTAGGATCGCCTTCGCCTGATACTCATGAATTTTCATAGCTGGTGTCGGCGCTAGCCTAGGTGCTTGGAGCTTGCTTCGGCTTCGAGGCCAACCGCTAGTGTAGCTCGGGAAGGTTTGCATAGAGGAGGTTCAGACCATCTGCTTCCGAAGCCCATTCGCGCCGGGACGTTTGGTCACTGAGATTCTCGAGAGCCGTGACGCAAAGCTTGCACTCTCTGAGTACTGGCCATTCGCTGAACGCGAGCACGAACGGCATCAAGATGTTCACCAACGGCACCAAACATCAAAGGCGCCACGGCGCCCGGATGCCAGCTTTGGTGTAGATCTTCCAGAGGGGTAAGTTAACGAACTGCTTAAGCTGGTCTAACGTATACTTCGGCGATATGACAATAGAAGCAGGATGAACAGACCATGGCTGATCTAGTTAAAATTCCTTCGGCGGCCGCCGAATATCAAGCACGCTTCGAGCGTCCTTGTATCGGCTTCATTGGTAGTGACAGACCGCGCGTCGTTGAGGCCATCGTGGATGCACTTTTGCCGTTCAATTTTCATCTAGCCAATTCGGATATTGTGACCACTGGAGGTTTGGCGGATCAGAAGGTGAATTTTAGGATTCCCGACCGAGGCATTGCCATTCACTTTACGGCGGAAGAGTACCGGTTTACTAAAGAGGGCTCAAGCTGGGCCACGGCAGAGGACGATAGCAAAGTTCTGCTTGCAGCCGAGCAGGCGTTGCTTGAAGGAAGTTCGGCCAAGGTCTCCCAATGTATGGTGACTCTGGCGATGCATTTGCAACTCTTGACGAAGCCCCGCGAAGAAGTTCTCGCGCCGTTCATTCCAGAGCCATTCCGGACGTGGACAGGTCGCAAGGCCATTAGTTATGGCAACCATCTAAAATGGCCGGAGGGTGACATGTTGCTCGATTTCTCGGCGGTCTATGCAAACGGTATTTTTCTAAAGGTTACTTCCCTCTTTGCAGGACACCCGCCGATACAGGAAATCTTGGCGAAAGTGCAAAGTGATGAAAACGCTGTATTTCAGCTTTTAGGCGTACAGGAACACGGCAATGAATAGCTTATCCTCACCTGGGTTAGGTACACCACAAACAGAAATTCCGCCGGGGACCTCTGTGAGTTCTCAGACCCTTAAGATGTACGAGCAGTCCCCGTACTATGTTCGCGAACGCGAACGCGGTTTTCCCGTCTTTACTTCGCACAGCAGCACCCAATTTGACTTGGACCCTTACACGCAAGATTGGCCCCAGGGAGATACGCCCCTCCTGCGCGAGCAGTTGATCAATCTTCAGCGTGACTATACCTTAGTAAGTAATACTTCCCTCATCACCGATGTGCTGGCAGACGTTCCAGCACTTTATTCACTGCTTCAGCAAGCCGTGCGACCTCTCCGGCTCACGTTCGGAGAAAGGAAACTGTTGCTGCTTGAGGCGTTGGAATCAGATGAAGACACTATCTTGCGCGTGCTGGTTAAGCTGCCATCCGATACAACACGACCGGCGGAACTGATGCGTGGGTTTAAGCGGGATTGGTGGCTGAAAAACTGCTCCCGTTCTCAAGCCTCGCTTGTGTTCGACTACGAGACCGGCAATGGCTTTTGATTGGCGAGACTTCTTTCTATTTGCTCACGAATTACGTAACGAAAAACAAGAGAGCAAGCAAAGAAGCGCCATTGGGCGGGCCTACTACTACATCTACAACGCGGCTAAGATCGAGGCGAAGAGACTTGGTTTCGATGAGACGGATTCCATTGCTACGGAACATGGGACTGCACCAAAGGCTTTGGACTTGGTGTCTGAAACATCAGGACTCTGACATAGTGACTCTGGGAGATTCCGGGAACACTCTTAAGGCTCAAAGAACCGCCGTCGATTACAACGCGCTTCCTTCGCCGCCGTCATTACAGACCGTTCAAAACAATTGGATGAAGCGAGGGCCTTCGAAATACTTCTGGCGCAAATAACCAACACACCGGTCCCGCCGCCTTTGCCCTAATAAAGTTGCCAGAGTATGTATGCTGGCGTTTTATTTCAGGTGGTGAGGCCACTCGAGGACGTTACACGTGGCCGACAGCTTTACTACAGGACAACGTCCTGCTGCGAACCGGCACTCTCAATGCACCCCAACCGGAACGCGGCGGCGCGATGTTAACAGCGCTGCGAGCGCGCGACAATCGTCGGCCATCTCGGCGAACTGTGCAGGGTCGAGTGACTGGTAGCCGTCCGACAGTGCGCGTTCCGGTACCGGGTGCATCTCAACAATCAAGCCGGAAGCGCCCGCCGCGATCGAGGCCATTGCCATGGGCGCCACTTTGTCGCGCTTGCCGGTTCCGTGACTCGGATCGACAATGATGGGCAGGTGACTAAGCGCCTGTACTGCCGGCACAATACTGAGATCGAGGGTGTTGCGGGTGTGGTCGGCAAAGGTTCGGACGCCACGTTCACACATGATCACTTGGTAGTTGCCTTCAGAGAGTATGTACTCGGCGGCCATGAGGAACTCCTCGAGTGTGGAGGACATGCCGCGCTTCAGCAACATTGGTTTGCGTGAGCGTCCCGCACGGCGTAGCAGCGCGAAGTTCTGCATGTTGCGCGCGCCAATCTGCACGCAGTCGGCATAGTGCTCGACTAAATCGAACGTCTCCACATCGATTGCTTCCGTGACGATGCCGAGACCAGTCTGTTCGCGAGCTTCGGCCAGATATCGCAGACCTTCTTCGGCGAGTCCCTGGAAACTATAGGGTGAGGTGCGGGGCTTGTAAGCTCCTCCACGCAGCAGTTGAGCTCCCGCTGCTTTAACCGCCCGGGCCGATTCCAGAATCTGTTCGCGGCTCTCCACCGAGCAGGGGCCGCCGCACAACACAATCTCTTCGCCACCTACCGGAACGCCGTTGACGAATACGACAGTGTTCTCGCGTTTGGTTTCCCGGCTGACGAGTTTATACGGCTTCGAGACGCGGATTGCTTCGGCCACCCCGGGCAGGTCTTCGAACTCCGAGCGGTCCACAGGTCCGCTGTTCCCGGTGATACCGATGGCGGTCCGCTGTTCGCCGGGGATGATGTGCGGTTTGTAACCAAGCGATTCGATCCGTTCACAAACGCGGGCGATCTCCGCGGATCCCGCTTGAGCCTTCATGACAACGAGCACGGTTTTCCAAAGCCTCTGGTGTCTAGGGTAGCGAAAAGCAGAACAATTCTGGCCCCGGGCGATGTGCTGTTTTGGTAGTAGTTCAAAATAGATGAGTTATGAGCCGCCCGTTATCGAATGAATAGCCGAAGCCTACCCGATCTTCCGTTCCGTAACTTTGTCCACCTTACACAGCCAGAAGCATATGGTGTGATGCACCGCATGCTTTCCGGCCAGATGGACACCGAAGGCATCGCGGGCTTCCTCAGCTTCTTACGCCGCAAAGGAGAGACCGTGGCTGAGCTGGTCGGATTTGCGACAGCCATCCGCGAAATGGGTGAGGCGGTTGATTTAGACCAATCAGGGGCGCCCATACTCGACACCTGCGGCACCGGCGGGGACGGCACAAACACGTTCAACATATCCACTGCCACGGCCTTCGTAGTCGCGGGAGCGGGTGTGCGTGTCGCCAAGCATGGCAACCGGCGCATTTCCAGCCTGTGCGGAGGATCGGAAGTGTTAGAAGCTCTGGGCGTACCCATCGCTCTTCCGCTTCAACAGGTAGTTGAGTGCATACGGCAGACGGGAATCGGCTTCCTGCACGCTCCATTGCTGCATCCGGCGGTGAAGCACGCGCAAGAAGCCCGGCTACAGTTGAAAGGCCGGACAGTATTCAATCTTCTCGGGCCGCTGGTTAATCCGGTGCACGCCCGCGTGCGGCTGATCGGTGCTTTTTCGGTGGCGGCCGCCGAGATGTTGGCGCAAGCCTGCGCACGCCTCAATGTGGAGCGAGCGTTTGTGGTGCATGGGTCCGACGGATTGGACGAAATTACAACAACGGGCCACACCACTGTGTTTCAGGTGGAAGAGGGTCGCGTGCAGAAGGGAAGATGGGCGCCGGGCGATTTCGGCCTTGCGCGCGCATCGCTCGAAGATCTTCGGGGTGGCGATCCGGAGATGAATGCTGGAATTCTCCGCTCCATCCTTGGCGGTGACCTGGGACCTGCGCGTGACGTGGTGGTTGCCAACGCCGCGGCCGCTCTGCTGATCGCACAACATGCGCCGGATTTGAAAGCAGCGGTCGCGGCGGCGGCTGAATCCATTGATAGTGGAGCTGCGCAAGGCAAGCTCGAAGCACTGATCGAGTTCACGCGCTCGCTTCAATAAACTTTCTTCAATTGATCGTTCTTCCGATGATCGGTTCTAGGGGACACACAACATGAAGTCGTTCGAGATTCAAGAATTTGGAATTGACAACCTGGCCTTAGTGGAACGAGATACTCCCAAGCCCGGCGCGAAAGAAGTTCTGGTCAGAATGACGGCCGCTTCGCTCAACTATCGCGACTATATGGCGGTGAAAGGCGTTTACAATCCGAAAATGAGACGGCCCATGGTGCCGCTTTCAGACGGCGTGGGCATAGTGGAAGAGGTCGGGGTGGGCGCCACCCGTTTCAAGAAGGGCGACCGCGTCTCGCCGTGCTTCATGCAGACCTGGCTCGAAGGTCCGCCGACGAAACAGAAAGGTTCCTCCGCCCTAGGCGGCTCTCTCGACGGCGTGCTGCGCGAGTTTGCCGTTTTCAGCGAAGAAGGTCTGGTGCCTTCTCCTCCATCGCTCTCCGACGAAGAAGCCGCTACCTTGCCTTGCGCCGCGGTAACGGCTTGGCATGCCCTTTTCGAGCACACGCCCGCTGCGCCCGGAGACACCGTGCTGCTTCAGGGGACCGGTGGCGTCTCCATGTTCGCGCTGCAATTTGCTGTGGCGGCAGGATTGCGCACCATCATCACTTCAAGCAGCGATGAGAAGCTGGAGCGGGCCAGGCAGCTGGGCGCGAGCGAAACGATCAATTACAAACGCAACGTCGACTGGGAAGAAGAGGCCCGCAAACTAACCGGCGGCGAAGGAGTAGACCACATCATCGAGGTGGGCGGTAGCGATACGATGCCGCGCTCGCTTCAAGCACTTCGTACCCACGGCGTCATAAGCGTGATTGGCGTACTCAGCGGTGCCGAGCCCAGCGTGAGCCCCAGATCAATTCTCATGAACAGCCTGCGGGTGCAGGGCATTTATGTGGGTTCCCGGGCCATGTTCGAGCGTATGAACCGAGCCATCGAGTTTCATCGCATCAAGCCTGTGGTTGACAAAGTCTTCCCCTGGACGGAATTCAAACAAGCGCTACGCTACATGGAAAGTCAGCAGCACTTCGGCAAGATCTGCCTTAAATTTTAGACGGCTGTTTGCCTGCTACTCAAACGGCGCATCGTCGCCGGTGTCCGCGGACAGATTCTCAAACTTCGTATAGCGGTTCAAGAACGCCAGCTTCACTCGTCCGGTAGGGCCGTTGCGCTGTTTCGCGAGTATTAGCTCAGCAACGCCCTTCAGGCTCTCTTTGTCGGGCCGGTACACTTCTTCGCGGAAGATAAATGCCACCAGGTCGGCGTCCTGCTCGATACTTCCCGACTCTCTCAAATCGCTCAGCATGGGACGATGATCGCCGGGCCGGCTTTCGGGCGCTCGGCTCAGCTGTGACAGCACAAGAAAAGGCACCCGCAGCTCCTTCGACATAAGTTTCAAACCCCGCGAGAGCGAGCTAATCTCTTGCACGCGGTTTTCAAAACGGCCCCGGCCCTGCATCAGCTGCATATAGTCGATGATCACGAGGCCGACGTCCTGCTCTGCCTGCAGCCGCCGCAGTTTGGAATGCACGTCCATCAAGTTCGTGCCCGCTGTATCGTCCAGGAAAAGAGGCGCCTCCACCATCCGGTACATCGAATCCTGCAGCGAACGGCGCTCATCCGCGTTTAGATAGCCGGCGCGAAAGCGCTGCTGATCCACCCGCGCGGAGGCGCATAACATTCGGGTGAGCAGCGATTCCTTGGACATTTCAAGCGAGAACACCGCTACGGCCTTCGGGTTCTTTGGGTTTTCCGCGATGTGCTGGGCAATATTCAGTGCCAACGCCGTTTTTCCCATGGCCGGCCGCGCCGCCAGAATGAACAACTCCCCTTCGCGCAGCCCGCCCGTCATCTCATCAAACTTAAGAAAGCCGGTGCTGGTGCCCTTGATGCGCTTGCTGGGATCCAGGAATGCGTTGATGCCTCCCTCGTATTCCGTGATGATCTGGGCGGGACTTGCCAGCGAGTTCTTCGATTGAACGTCGCCCAGCTTCATGAAGACGTCTTCGACGGCGCCTAAAATCTGCTTTGCATCGTCGTCCCCTGTCAGGCAGCGATTGATGGTGTCCTGTGAAACCGAGATGATCCTGCGCAGCAGCGATTTCTCTTTGACGATGGTGACGTAGCTGTCCAGATTGTGCAGCGTGGGCAAGCCATCGTCGAGCGAAACCAGATAGCTGAGCCCGTCCACCGATTGAAGCTGCCCCTGCTTCATCAGTTCGTTGGCCAGCGTAACGCGGTCGATTCTCTCGCCGCGTTCGTGCAGTTCTCCCATGCGCAGGAAGATGCGCTTGTGCTTCTCCAGATTGAAGTCGTCGGCCGCCAGCGTTCCTGCCACCTGCAGAAAGGCGTTGTCGTTGCTCATGATGGCTCCGAGCACGAAGCGTTCGGCGTCCAGGTTATCCGGGAGCGCCTCGTTGAAACTGATGTCGCGTACTGCCATACGTGTGGACCTGATCAAGTTACCTGGAAAACTCAAGTGTCGTAAGCGAAACTGCCAGAAACCGGGGAAATTTGCGAGGAAGACTTCTTCCACAGGAAATCAGAGCCTGCGCATAGCGATTGGAGCAATTCCGAAATAATTTCCACAAGGCTTTGCACATTGTCGCTTTAAACATTTTCGCCTAAAAATGTGCCTTCCGCATGTCCCCCGTCCGCGGGTCCTAATCTGACCGGAATCGATTCCGATTCCGGAGACACCGTTTCTCTATTCCACCCTCGAAAGGATCAGTGGACGAATCATTTCGACCTGAGTCCTGCAGCAGGTAAGCCTCCTGGCATTGAGATCAAATGCCTAACGCCCACTGCACGCGACATTAGGTGTACTTGGCATAAATGGAGAAATGAGGCGTATTCCTTCGATATGAGCTCTGGCGCGAATCCAGATACTGCATCTAAACTTTCCACTGGCCGATCTCGAGAGACATTCAAAGCCTTACGGATTGAGTCTTTGGTATACTGCGGCTTGATGCTTTCGAATGCTCACTTCTCCCATAATCACCATTGTTTGGTGGTTTAAAACGGCGAGTCTGCATTCCATCTTCAACTAAAGTCCCGAAGGCCCGCCATCAAGGCGGGCTTTTCTATTCCAAATCACCCAATGAGTGAACTTCCAGGCAGCGAACTGCTCGATTTCGACAAACAGAACGGCCTTATCACAGCCGTTGTGCAGGACGCCGGGACGCGTCGTGTCCTGATGGTCGGTTACATGAATCGTGAAGCGATCGAGAAGACAGTTCGGACAGGGCATGTCACCTTTTTTAGCCGTTCGCGCCAGAAACTATGGACGAAGGGCGAGAGCTCCGGACATTACCTTCTGCTGAAGTCGCTGGCGACCGATTGCGACGGCGATGCCTTGCTAGTTGAGGCTGAGCCCATCGGCCCAGGCGTCTGCCATAACGGTTTCGAAAGCTGCTTCTATCGGACGCTTAAAGATGGTGAGTGGGTAGAAACCGATGAAAAGGCCTACGATCCCGACGCGGTGTACGGGGTCAAGCAGTGAAGCTGAAGCTCGGCATTCCAAAGGGAAGTTTAGAGAGCGCCACCATTGACCTGTTCCGGCGCGCCGGCTTCAACATCACTACCAGCAGCCGCAGCTATTTCCCCTCTGTAGACGATCCCGAGATTGAGTGTATGCTGATTCGCGCGCAAGAGATGGCGCGGTACGTGGAGGACGGCGTGCTCGATGCCGGGCTTACCGGCCGCGACTGGGTGGAGGAAAACGAGGCCCATGTCGAAACCGTGGCCGACCTCATCTACGCCAAGCAGAGTTTCGGCAAAGTGCGCTGGGTGCTCGCGGCGCCCGAAGCATCGCCCTACCGAAGCGTGGACGATCTTGAAGGGCGTGTCATCGCAACGGAGCTTGTGGCTACCACTAAGCGTTACCTCGCGAACAAGGGCGTTAAAGCGAAGGTAGAATTCAGTTGGGGTGCAACGGAAGTGAAGCCACCCGAGCTTGCCGACGCCATTGTGGAGGTGACCGAGACCGGCTCTTCACTGCGCGCCAACAAGCTTCGGATTCTAGAGACCGTGCTTGAGTCGAATACCCAGTTGATTGCAAACAAGAATTCCTGGGCCGATGAGTGGAAGCGCCGCAAGCTGGAAGACATCAAGATGCTGCTTGAGGGCGCTATGAATGCACTCGGCAAAGTCGGATTGATGCTGAACGTTCGAAGAGACGACCTACAAGCCGTACTATCCACGCTTCCTGCGTTGAAGAACCCGACCATTTCCCAGCTCAGCGACGAAGCGTGGGTGGCGGTGAACACGATTCTCGAAGAGGCCGCAGTGCGCAACATTATCCCGCGTCTGAAGGACGCCGGGGCGCAAGGAATCGTCGAGTACCCGCTGAACAAGATCGTGATGTAGCCGCAGCATGATCACGATTCACGATTTCCGAAACGCCGCTTTCAATGTGGAGCGAGGGCAGGTCGAAGGCGAGCACGAGTACATCGTCGGGCCGATCCTTGACGGCGTGCGCAAGGGCGGCGATGAGGCGCTTCTTCGTTATGCCAGGCGTCTGGACGATCTGGGCGAGTTGCCTTTGCGCGTCAGCCAAGCGGAACTTGTCGCCGCCGACGCCGCCATGACGCCTGCAATTCGCCGTGCCGCCGAACAAGCGGTCGCTAACATTCGCGAGTTCGCGCAAAGACAACTTCCTAAGGAATGCTTCGAAGAATTCTCGCCGGGCCGGCAACTGGGCTGGATCGTCCGGCCGCTCGAAGCGGTCGGCTGCTACGTTCCGTCGGGCCGATATCCGTTGCCCTCCACTTTGCTCATGACAGCGGTGCTCGCACAGGTTGCAGGTGTACCGCGCATCTGTGTCACCTCCCCCCGGCCGTCGGTTGAAATTCTGGGCTGCGCTCACATGCTTGGTATCGAAGAGGTGTATCGCGTAGGCGGCGCTCAGGCCATTGCCGCCATGGCGTTCGGCACCGAAACCATAGCGCGCGTGAACCGCATCGTCGGACCAGGCAATGCCTTTGTGGCGGCTGCAAAAAAGTTGCTCGCCGGCGAGGTTGGCATCGATTTTGTGGCCGGTCCCACCGAGATTATGATCTTGGCCTCCCAGGGCGACGCGCGCGTCGTCGCAGCCGATATGCTCGCTCAAGCGGAGCATGACACCGAGGCTTGCGCCCTACTCGTCACCACTTCCGGTGAGTTGGCCCAAGCAGTTTCAGCGGAGTTGGAACGGCAACTCGAGACTCTCTCAACGCGGGAAGTGGCGCGCGCCGCTATTGACAAAGGCAGCGGCATTTTTCTGGTCAGTGACATGATGGCGGCCGTATCTCTGGCGAACAATTGGGCGCCGGAACACTTGAGCCTGCATGACACGGAGTTACTGCCTTACATCCAAAACGCAGGAACGGTTTTCCTGGGCCAGAACTCGCCGGAATCAGCGGGAGATTATGCGGCGGGTCCGAGTCACGTGCTGCCGACGGGCGGCGCGGCACGACTGCGTGGCGGCCTTTCAGCCGCGGATTTCGTAAAAGTCATTGCCGTGCAGCAGTTCTCGCCGTCCGCGCTCGAAAAGCTCGCTCCCACCATTACAACTCTTGCTCGAGCAGAAGGTTTAGAGGCGCACGCCCGCGCCGTGGAGGTTCGTTCTGTCAGCTAATTCAGTAGTAGAAGTGAAACCCGGGGAACAGCAACAGGTGCTGGCGCCTCGCGAAGCCGTGCTACGCATGGACGCCTATCATCCGCCGACAGGTTCGCGTCGCAATAAGCTACGTCTCGACTTCAACGAGAACACGGTGGGCGCTCCGCCGCACGTCATCGATTTCATAAAGCGCTTCCTCACCGCGGCCGACCTCAGCATCTATCCCGAATACGATAATGCCCTTGAAGATCTGTCCCGGCACTTTGCGGTTACCAAAGATGAGCTGACACTTACCAACGGCACCGACGAAGCCATTCAGGTACTGGTGAATACGTATCTTGACGGCGGCAATCGGGTATTGATATTGCGCCCGTCCTATGCCATGTACCGCTTCTATAGCCAACTGGCCGGCGCGGCCGTGGAAGAGATCGATTACCAGCCAGAGACCCTGGCGTTTCCGCTCGAAGAGCTTCTGGAGCGAATCACGCCTGCAACGCGCGCCATCTTCCTCAGCAATCCCAACAACCCCACCGGTACTGGCACAGATGTAACTTCCGTGCGGCGCATTCTGGAAAAGGCCACGAACGCCGCCGTCCTGGTGGACGAAGCGTATTACGAGTTCAGCGGCATTACGATTCTTCCGCTGCTGAATGAATACCCGAATCTTTTTGTCAGCCGGACGTTCTCGAAAACTTATGGAATGGCCGCGTTGCGCTGCGGCTGTCTTTTCTCAAACGCTCAAAACATGGCTCACATCCGCAAGGCGCAATCACCTTACAGCGTGAACGCGCTGGCCGCGATGGTGGCGCGGATTGCCGTGCAAGATCAAACGTTTGTGGAAGAGTATGTTCTGGAAGTTCTGACCGCGCGCGAGTTGCTCTACGTCGGCCTTGAGCGCCTGAAGATTCCATACATCGCCAGCCAGGCGAACTTTGTTCTGGTTCAAATGGCCGACCGCGCCGTTCAAATCCGAGACGAACTGCGTAGCCGCGGCGTGCTGGTTCGTGACCGTAGTTACGAACTGCCGGGCTGTGTACGCGTCACCGTCGGCACGCGCGACCAGATCCAGCGCTTTCTTGACGAACTGGAGCAGATTTGGTGAGTAGCGACAATCGTCCAGATGTCATTGTCTTCGACATGGATGGCGTGCTTGTTGAGGTAGGGCAGTCCTATCGCGAAGCCATTCGTGAGACTGTCCGTCACTTCACCGGCGAACTGGTCACCCATGACGAGATCCAGAATTTTAAAAATGCCGGAGGCTTTAACAATGACTGGTTGTTGTCGCACCGCCTGATTCTGAACCGCGGTAAGCAAGTAGAGTACGCGGACGTGGTGGAACACTTCAACCTGGTATTCCTCGGCAAAAATGGCGACGGCCTCATACGGAATGAGCAGTGGATGCCGAACAGCGGCTTACTTGAACGGCTGAGTCAGCGGGCTGTGCTGGCTATTTTCACCGGCAGAGCCAAGTATGAAGCCGACGTCACGCTCGAACGCTACGCCAAAGGAATTCATTTTAATCCGCTCATCACGGATGAATCGGTCGCTAATCCGAAACCCGCTCCCGACGGCCTGCGCCTGATACAGCGCGAGTATCCGGACCAGAACATCTGGTACCTGGGCGATACCGTCGATGACGCCATCAGCTCACGAGACGCCGGCGTCCCCTTCATTGGCGTTTCCACTCCTCACAATTCGCGCCACCTCGAGATCGCCGACCTTCTGCTTGGCCACGGCGCCTTCACGGTCATCAACGACATCAACGAATTGGAAGCGCTGGCCAACGGCGCGGCCCCACCCTCAGATCTATGAGAGAAGCCAGCGTCGAGCGCAACACCAAAGAGACCCAGATCACGGGGTCGCTGCGCCTCGATGGCACGGGCGCCTACGAGATCTCTACAGGCGTCCGCTTCCTGGACCATATGCTGGAACTCTTCACAAAGCACGGGGCCTTTGATCTAAGCCTTTCCGCGCGCGGCGATCTGGATGTCGATCAGCATCACACCGTGGAAGATGCCGGGATTGTGCTGGGCGACCTGTTCGCGAAAGCGCTAGGGGACCGCCGTGGCATCAATCGGGCCGGCTACTTTGTACAGGCCATGGATGAGTCGCTCGCCGTGGTGGCGGTGGATTTGGGCGGCCGTCCGGCTCTGGTCTTGGACAGCCAGGTGAACGTAGTTCATGTCGGCGATTTGCAGGTGGAGTTGCTTGAAGATTTCTTCGCCGGTTTTACGCACCACGCGGGAGCGAACCTGCACGCCAAAATTCTGCACGGCCGCTCCAACCACCATAAGATTGAGGCGATCTTCAAGTGTTTTGCGCGTGCCATGCGCTATGCGTGTTCCACAGACGAACGCTTAAAAGATCAGCTTCCATCCACGAAGGGGCTGCTGTGACCACCATTGTCGATTACGGGGCAGGAAATTTGCGCTCCGTGCAAAACACGCTCGACGAGCTAGGCGCCGAGTACCGGGTCACGAACAAGCCGGCTGAGGTACGGGTCTCGGAAAAGATTATCCTCCCGGGCGTGGGTCATTTCGGGCAGATGATGCGAGCTATTGATGATCTCGGCCTGCGTGAACCGATCCTCGAGAAGATCCGCGCCGGGGCGCCATTTCTCGGCATCTGCATCGGCCTGCAATGCTTGTTTGACGCAAGCGAAGAGTCTCCGGGCAGCAGAGGGCTGGGCGTCTTCACCGGTTCCGTGAAGCGTTTCGTGGGCGACGCCCGCATCCCGCACATGGGCTGGAATTCGCTGGACCCGATGAAGCCGTGCCGATTGCTTCAAGGACTGGGCAGCGAAGCGTTCACCTACTTTGCACACAGTTACTATGCGCCGCTTATTGATGCCACCGCCGCCGCCTGCACCTACATTCACCCCTACACGGCCATCATTGAGCAGAACAATATCCACGCCGTGCAGTTCCATCCTGAGAAGTCCGGCCCCGTTGGCCTGCGCGTAGTGGATAACTTCTTGCAGATCTGATGCTTGCTAAACGAATCATTCCCTGTCTAGATGTCACGGCCGGACGTGTCGTGAAGGGTATCAACTTCGTTGGCCTGCGCGACGCGGGCGATCCAGTCGAGCTTGCCGGGCGCTACAACTCGCAAGGCGCCGACGAACTGGTCTTCCTGGACATCACGGCCTCAAGCGACGCACGCGAGATCATGGCCGAACTGGTGGCAAGAACTGCCCGCAAGGTTTTTATCCCGCTGACCGTGGGCGGCGGCATCCGCAGCGTCGCTGACGCACGCAAAATCATCCTGGCCGGAGCAGACAAGGTCAGCATCAACACGGCGGCCGTCTATCGCCCCGAGTTGATCCGTGAACTCAGCCTTGAATTCGGCGCGCAAGCAGTCGTGCTCGCAATCGACGCCCGCCGCTCCGGTGAGCAGAAATGGAACGTCTACACCAAAGGCGGACGGCATGATGAAGGAATCGATGCAGTCGAATGGGCGCAGCGCGGCGAGGCTCTCGGCGCCGGTGAGATCCTGTTGACATCCATGGATACCGATGGCGTGCAGACCGGATTCGATTGTGCCCTGACGCGCGCGGTCGTGAACGCAACCAGCGTCCCGGTGATCGCTTCAGGCGGCGCCGGTAGCCCCAGTGACTTCGTCCACGTGCTTACGGAAGGGCGAGCCGATGCGGCACTTGCGGCTTCCATTTTTCACTACGGCAAGTACACCGTGACAGACCTGAAGAGCGCTTTGCGTGAAGCGAACGTTCCCGTGAGGCCCGCAGCATGATCATTCCTTGTATTGATTTGATGGACGGCAAGGTCGTGCAACTGGTCCAGGGGCGTGAAAAGGTCTTGGAAGGTAAATCGCCCGATGAGATGCTTCAGATCTTCGCCGGCTTCCCGCAGATACAAGTAATCGATCTCGACGCCGCCATGGGGAAAGGATCGAATAGCGCCATTCTTCAGCACGTGGCAAAGCGCGCCTCGGTTCGTGCAGGTGGCGGTGTGCGAACCTTAGACCGCGCGGAGGAACTCGTCCGCCAAGGTGCTTACAAGGTGATCGTCGGAACCGCGGCCTTTGGAGCGGCGGGTCCGAATACGGAATTTCTTGGGGCTCTGCGTGATCGCGTCGGCGCCGGGCGGATTATAGTCGCTCTCGACAGCAGAGATGGCCGAATTGTTGTCAAAGGCTGGCAGGAGTCCACTCAGTGGACAGCCGCAGGCGTTATGGCGCGACTGGAACCCTACTGTTCCGGATTTCTGTGCACCTACGTCGACAAAGAAGGCATGATGCAGGGAACAGATCTCGCCTGGTTCGAAAGCCTGCGCAACGCGACGCGCCATGAGATTACCGCGGCCGGGGGAATTACTACCCTGGACGATGTGAAGGCACTGCAGGCGCTAGATATACACTGTGCCATTGGGATGTCCATCTATACAGGCCGCCTTCGGCTCGATGATCTTCGGCTACTGAACAGCGTGGCTGCTCTTACATAGAAGCCCTGCTACTTTACGCCGCTCGATCACATCTAACGTGCAAATTAAAATGCGAGGTTTACCAGGAATGAAAATGAAGTCCATACGTTGGGCGATTTTGTCAGGTTCTCTAGCTTGTGGAGCGGCTCTGTTTCTGCATGCAGGTGGGATGCGGCGTGACTTCTCTGACGTGAAGAACGTAATTACCGGGACGGCCGCTTTCGACAGCTACAAGACCGAAGAGCCCGGCACATTCCGGAAAATCACCGTCGCCGATCTGCCACAGCCTTTCGCCAGTAAGTCGGCGGGAAATCCGCCGCACGTTGTGCCCCGCCCGGCAGACGCCTGGCCAAAAGCCCCCCAAGGCTTCAAGGTGGAGCTCTTCACAAACGAAGGCTTGGAAGTACCTCGCGAGATGCGTACGGCACCGAATGGCGATCTCTTTGTAGCCGACACGCACGCGAACAAAATCCACATCTTCCGCGGCATTACGCCGGATGGTAAGCCGCAACAGCGCTCGGTATTTATATCCGCCGGTCTTGACGAGCCCTTTGGAATGGCTTTCTACCCGCCCGGCGCCAATCCACAATGGCTCTACATCGGCAACACCAACTCAGTGGTTCGGTTCCCGTACCACAGCGGAGACCTGCAGGTTACAGGAGCCGCCCAGGTCATCGTGCCTGAGCTGCCTACCGGCGGTCACTCCACGCGCGACCTCGCGTTTTCTCCAGACGGTACCAAGCTGTTCGTGTCGGTAGGCTCCAATTCCAACGTGGACGACCCGGACACCCATCCCAAAGAGTTTCACCGAGCCAACATTCTCGAGTACACACCCGACGGCAAATTTGTAAAAGTCTATGGCGCCGGAATCCGTAATCCCGTCGGCATCGCCGTGAACCCGGAGACAGGCCAGCTGTGGTGCTCCACCAATGAGCGCGACCTTTTGGGCGACAATCTGGTTCCTGACTACATCACGTCGGTCAAAGAGGACGGTTTCTATGGTTGGCCATGGTTCTACATGGGCGATCATCAGGACCCCCGCCTTGAAGGCAAGCACCCGGAGCTGAAAGACAAGGTGCTGGTGCCCGACGTACTGCTGCAGCCCCACAACGCCTCGCTTGAGCTCACTTTCTACGAAGGCACTCAGTTCCCAACGCAATACAAGGGCGACATCTTCGCGGCCGAGCATGGCTCCTGGAATAAATCCGTGCGGGCCGGCTATGAAGTGGTGCGTGTGCCTTTGAATAACGGCAAAGCCGACGGCACTTACGAGGACTTTCTAACAGGCTTCGTCACGCCCGAAGGCAACGCTTGGGGCCGTCCCGTGGGCGTTGCTGTCGAGCCGGACGGTTCGCTGATGGTATCGGACGACGGTTCGAAATCTATCTGGCGCATTACTTACACAGGGAAGTGAGATCCTACGCTCGATGGCCGTAGCGGACCTGAGCGTCCCTTGGCGCTGGAAGCTTTCGCCGCGATGGCGGGAGAATATCGGTTTTGCCGGCCTGTTCGCCGTGCTCGCCGCGTTCACGCTCTCCACACTTGACGGAGGAGATGTCGCACCCCGAATTATTTCGGTTGCGCTACTCCTCTTCGCCGCTGCGTATCTTCCGTTCTGTTCGTCGAAGCGGTTCGCTGTTCCCATTCCGTCCGCCTGCCTGTTGCTGATGGCCTGTTATGGCGTCGTTCAGACGCTCTGGTTTCCCCGAAAAATTGTTTACGAAGGGTGGAGCAGCGTGCTGTTTTGGTTTACAGCCGCTGTCATCAGCTTGCTCGCCGCGGAACTTTTTCGTGACCGGCAACTTGCGGCCCGCTTCCGGCTGGTTTTCGTCGTCTTTGGAAGCGCCGTTTGCGTGCTTGGTCTGCTGGAGCAAGCCTCGCACTCGAGCAAGTACTTCTGGCTCATTCAGAGCCGGTACTCCACTGTGAGCGCCACCTTCGCGTACTGGAACAATTTCGCCCAATTCATTGAATTGTTCCTACCCATCACGCTCTGGCTGGCGCTTAAAGGGTCGAAGCCTGCGACTGCATTCCTTCTGCTCAGTGGCTTAGAGATCGGTGCAGTTGTGGCGGCAGGGTCCCGCGCCGGCAGCGCTCTGGTCATCGTGGAACTGCTTGCCGTACTGCTGCTGACGTACCTGCGCAATCGCAACCGTGCCTTCCTCTATGCGGCGGCATCTGCGTTGGCCGTCAGTGTCTTGTTTGTGATCGCGGCAGGCTCTGAGACACTTACCTACAAGCTACAGCAGAAAGACCAGCTGGCGGCCCGCCAAGGCATCAACGAGGCTTCGCTTGACATGATCCGCCAGCATCCGCTTGCCGGCTGGGGACTCGGAACCTACGTTCCCGTGTATCGAATGTTCGCTCGTTACGATGACGGCACCTACGTCAACCGCGCTCACAACGACTGGCTGCAATGGACGGCCGAGGGCGGCATATTCTTCTCTGCCTTGATGCTGGCGGTGTTTGTTTGGAGCATCAGACCGGCTATCCGTTCGGTCTGGGGCATTGGTGTTATCGCCGTCTGCCTCCACGCGCTTGTGGATTATCCCTTCGCCCGTTTCGGCGTTTGCGGCTGGTACTTTGCCCTCATAGGAATGTTGGCCATGACTGCTTCAGACGAGCGCTCCCGCCGTCGCCGCCCGAAGTTGGAATCGGATGAGCGTTCTACGCGGCTGAGGGGTGTCACATGAACTGGCGAACACTCAACCCATTCCTCCCAGATATAAGAAGCGCGCAATAAACAAAACGCTGAAGACATACATAAGCCAGTGAATCTCCCGTCTGCGTCCGGTAGCCAGCTTCAGCAAGACAAATGTCACGAACCCGAACGCCAGCCCATTGGCGATGCTGTACGTCAACGGGATCATCAAGATGGTCAGAAAGGCCGGTAGTGCAACTACCGGATCTGACCACTTAACTTCGACCACGCCGCTCATCATCAGACTCCCCACCACAATCAGGGCGGGCGCCGTGGCCGCGGCGGGAATGGCTCCCAGCACCGGGACAGCCAGCAAGGAAAGTAAGAAGAGCAGCCCAACGACAACAGCAGTGATGCCCGATCGGCCCCCTGCTCCTACACCGGCGGCGCTCTCTACATAGCTCACCACGGTCGATGTGCCCGCCAGCGAACTGAAGATAGTAGCTGTCGAATCCGCGAGCAGAATGCGGTTCAGGCGCGGCATGTCGCGGATCGATTCTTGCACCAGACCCGCTTTCTTGCCCACAGCGACTAGCGTTCCGACATTGTCAAAGAAGTCGACAAACAAGAAGACAAAAACGATTTCCAAAAGCCCCAGACGAAGGCTTGAGCGTACGTCAGCATGAAAGGCGGTGGCGGATAGATCTGCCAGGTGATAGCTCTGCCACTGCCAGCGCGTGAGTCCAAAGCAGAGCGCCAGAACGGTGCTGGTGAGAACGCCGATGAGGATAGCTGCCGGCACGCGTCGAGCCATCAGCACAGCAATCAGCAGCAGTCCGAAACAGGACAACGCTACCTTGGGATCCCGCAGATTTCCGAGCGCCAGCACTGTCGCCGGATGGGGCACAAGCAGCCCGGCGCTGCGCAAGCCGATGAAGGCGATGAATACGCCCACACCGGCCGATACAGCAGCGTATAGCTCAGCGGGAATGGTAGCCAGCAGCAGCTGACGCACACCGAACAGGGTGAGCAGCAAAAAAGCGATGCCCGACAGGAACACCGCGCCCAGTGCCGTCTGCCACGGAACATGCATTCCGATCACAACGCTGTAGGCGAAATAGGCATTCAGTCCCATGCCCGGCGCCAGCGCCAACGGGTAACGCGCCCATAGGCCCATGGCCAAGCTGCCATAAGCCGCCGAAAGGCAGGTGGCGCAGACGACAGCGGCATAAGGCATACCCGCATCATGCAGGATTGAGGGGTTCACCAGAACGATGTACGCCATCGTGACGAACGTCGTCAGGCCGGCAAAAATCTCGGTGCGCCAGTCAGTTCCCAGACGCTCAAACTCGAAGTGTGTTTCCAGCCGTGTTCGCCAGCTGCGGGCGGCGTGCGTCGTCAGAATAAGGCGATTGTCGCATCCGTGCGGGAACACACGTCCTCTCGCCAGGAAGGCGGCGCTTGGAGCGGGCGGCGGGCAGGAGCTATTTCCCCGGAATCCTATCTTCGGAATTCTATCTTAAGGATAGGCGACCAATGTTGCTCAGCCGCTAGCTGAGCATTTTTAAGCGACCCCGTGTATCATCGAATCCATGCTGTGCCTCGCACTGCGCTTGCTAGCCCTGCTTTCACTAAGCGCGCTCGCTGCCGTCGCCTCTGATGAACTTACCGTATATGAATTGCTTGCGCCCGAGAGCCACGCCTTCGCCATCACCTATGACATGTCCACGACGGTCGAAGGATCGCCCTATCTCTTCAACCCCATTCGCCGCGGTTCAGTCGCAACTAACGAACACGTCATCGATTCCGCTACGGGCAGGGAACTGAAGTTCGACGTGGTGAGCGCAGCAGAGGCCCAATCGCATGGCTTGCGCAGCCGTCGGGAGGCGGACCAATATATTCAGGTGACGCTCGCCCGTCCCGTTCCCCGCAACGGCGAAGCGCGCGTCCGAATTTTCAAGACCTATACCGATGCCGCTTCCTACAATCCGGAGGGAGCCGATCTTGTCTTCAAGCGATCCTTTGGCATCAAGCGCAATGTCATCGTGCTGCCTCGCGGCTATGAGCTGATCGCTTGCGGGGCGCCGGGGATCGTCTCCATGCAAGCGGATGGCCGCCTGCGCATCAGCTTTGTCAACGATCGCGATGACGAACTGCTAGTCAAACTTCGAGGCAGAAAACTTCACGGGAACTTTCCATGACTCGCGTTGCCTTGCTGCTGCTCTTCGCCGTTCTTCTTCCCGCGCAGATTCATCGGGCTGAGCAGGATCGAGAAATCACCTACTGGCTTTTGCCGCCCGAGACGCACCAGTTCCGCATCTCGCACGATTTCAACGTCACGCGCGCTGGAGAAAGTTCCGTGCACAGCTTCGTACGAAAAGGAAGCGTAGTGACCGCCTCCGAAATGTACGATCTCGACACAGGCGAAAAGCTGCCAACTCATGAGGTCACAGGTAAGTCGGTGAACGCCCAGGGCTATTATCCAGAGCCCACTGGGGACGACACCGTCGTCGTCCAGGGCGATTTGCCCCATGCCCTTGCCGCCGGTGAATCTGTGCGCGTGCGAGTGATCGAAACTTACACCGACCCCCAATCCTACAAACTCGCAAACGGAGAACTCACGTGGGATCGCACGCTGGGCCGCCCACGCGACGTGGTGATACTACCGGCTGGCTGGTTGCTCACCGGGGTCACCGTGCCGGCCATTGTTTCTCTCGATGCTGAGGGCCGCGTGATGTGCCGGTTCAGCAACCCCCGCAACGATGAGATCCACGTCGTTTTGAAAGCCAAACATCGCTAGAGGAAGTCGCCCCCGCAGCAACGAACCGGCGAAAAGAAGTGATTGCAAACGAAATCGAAAGACGGCGGCCACCATCCATGCTTCAACTGCTAGCCATAGCTAAGCAGGGGATGCTGTCAACACAGAAGAGAAATCGCCACGCCATCACGCGTGCGTTGCAGGGCAAGTACTTAATAGATATTTGAAGGAGTAGTCTTTGTGAAAATCCAAACCAGACTCTTAATCGCGGCGATCTTGCCGGTAGCGGCGCTGACATGCATGGCGGCGTCGGCGAGCGATGTGAGCTCCGGCCAACGCTGGTGGCAACGGGTACAATACCTTGCCGACGACAAGATGGAAGGCCGGTTGACCGGAAGCGAGGGATACCGCAAAGCGGCTGAATACGTGGCAGGCGAGTTCAAGAAGTATGGGCTCGCCCCGGCCGGTACAAACGGCTACTTTCAACCAGTCAAGTTCGACGTGCAGCGAGTGATCGCAGCGGAATCGAAGGTATCGCTCGGAAACGGAGGCGCCGGGGAGCCCTTGGTCTTGGGGCAAGACCTGATACTGGGCTCGCGCTTGCCGCAGCCCAAAACCATCGCTGCACCGCTGGTCTTCGCCGGTTATGGATTGCACATTCCCGCAGCCAACTATGACGACTTTCGCGGCCTGGATGTCCGCGGCAAGATCGTTGTGTATCTCAACGGAGGTCCGTCGGACATTGCGGCTGCGCTGAAGTCGGACGCTCGTGCTGCCCAGCAATTCACACGTTTCCTCGAAGAGCAGGGGGCGGTGGGAACGCTCGTGATCCCAAATCCGAAGTCGATGGATATTCCCTGGTCAAGGATGGCCCTGAGCGCTTCGCAACCCGGCATGCGTCTCGCCGACGCCGGGTTGCAGGATTCGCATGGCCCCATGTTCACCGGCACTATCAACCCCGAGTCCTCGTCGAAGTTCTTGGCCGGTTCCGGGCACGCGCTCAGTGACTTACTGGAGCTGGCAAATGCAGGAAAGCCATTGGCTCGATTTCCCTTGAGCGCTTCGCTGCAGGCTACTGTGAGTACGAAAAATGAGCAGGTGGAGTCACCGAATATCGCTGCCGTTCTACCTGGCACGGACCCCAAACTGAAAAACGAATACGTCATTTACAGTGCGCACCTGGATCACGTTGGCGTCGGAGAGCCGATTAATGGCGATAAGATCTACAACGGCGCCATGGACAATGCGTCAGGAGTCGCCAGCATGCTGGAAGTGGCGGAATCTCTGCACAACGGCGGCGTAAAGCTCAAACGCTCGCTGTTGTTTCTGGTGGTCTGTGCGGAAGAGAAAGGTTTGCTTGGGTCGCGATACTACGCCATCAAGCCAACCGTCCCTCGCGAACAAATTGTCGCCGATCTGAACACGGATATGTTCCTGCCTATTGTTCCCCTAAACTATTTGGTCGTCTACGGAGGCAGCGAGTCGACGCTTGGTGACGACATTCGGGAAGTGGCGGCGCCGCTGGATATTCACATCATTCAGGACCGGCAGCCAGACCGTAACATTTTCATTCGTAGCGATCAGTACAACTTCATTCGCGCGGGAGTTCCCTCCATCATGCCCGCATTCGGAAACTTACAAGGATCCGCAGACGAGAAGACGCAAGCCGAGTGGTTGAAGAACCGATACCACGCGCCATCAGATGATGGAAATCAGCCAGTGGATCTGGCGGCGGCAGCCAAGTTCAACACCCTGATGGTCAATCTAACCGAGAAAGTGGCGGACGACGCGCCGCGTCCTCAGTGGAACAAAACGAGCTTCTTCAAAAAATTCGCGAACAACTGAAGCAAGCGCACATGGAGAACCGATGTTGGTAGGTCGACATGCTGCCTGGGCGGCGGCTGTCTTGGCGTGCGGTGTGGCGGCGTCGGCCATGGCGCAAGAGGCAAGACAGTACAGCAAAGGCGACTATGCGCAAGCCGAGAAGTTCATGCCGTATAACGTCAATCCTCTGGCCTATGCGGGTGTCGTACATGCGAGATGGTTGCAGGATGGACGGTTCTGGTACCGTGATGCTGACGTTGACGGATGGGACTACATCCTGGTCGATCCACCGCGGAAAACCAAGATTCCTGCCTTCGATCAGGTGAAGTTAGCGACGGCTTTGAAGGCGGCCTCAAACAGCCAGATAAAGGATGACGCTCGACATCTCAAGATCAGTGAGATCGCTTTCCCTCAACACGATTCTGAGGGTACTACAGGGTTGCTCATCACTGTCGGCGCCCGGCAGTTTCGATGCAATCTCAGCACCGCTGTGGTCTGTACCGCCCTCGGGACTTCTGGCCCGCCCGCGCCGGTCTCGCTGTCGCCGGATAAAAAGAAAGCCGCATTCCTGCGCGATTTCAACTTATGGGTGCGGGACATGGCCACGGGGGAGGATAAGCAACTCACCAGGAATGGGGTGAAGGACTACGGCTACGCGACGGATAACGCCGGGTGGAAGCAGACCGACAACCCTATCCTCGTATGGTCGCCGGACTCAAAGAGGATTGCTACCTTCCAGCAGGATCAGCGCAAAACAGGTGAGATGTATCTGGTTCCGGTTACGAATGGCCATCCGACTCTGAAGGCGTGGAAGTATCCGCTGGTAGGCGATACAAACGTCACCATGATCGAGCGCGTCATTATCAACGTTGATTCACGGAAAGTTGTTCGTCTGAAAATGCCACCCGACCAGCACCGGTCTACTCTGTGCGACGACATCGCTTGCTTCGGCGCCGCGTGGGCGGATGTGCAATGGAGTGACGATAGCAGCCATCTCGCCTTCGTCTCTACCTCGCGGGACCACAAGCGGGAGTGGCTGCGTGTCGCCGATGGGAAAACCGGGAATGTCCGCGAAGTGATGGGTGAGACGGTTACCAAGTTCTATGAGAGCGGGAACGACAAGGTGAACTGGAAATACCTGCCGAAGTCGAACGAGATCCTATGGTTCAGTGAACGCGACAATTGGGGCCAGCTTTACCTCTACGACCTGACCACGGGCAGCCTGAAGAACCAGATCACGGCGGGCGAAGGCAACGTCACACAGGTGTTGAAGGTGGATGAGAAGACACGCACCATCTACTTCCTGGCCGTCGGTAAGGAGCAAGGCCGGGACCCCTATTTTTCCCACTTTTATAGCATCCGGTTCGACGGCAAGGACATGCGTCTGCTGACACCGGAGGACGCCGACCACGCTGTGACGTTCTCGCCGGCCGGAGGTTACTTCGTCGACACCTATTCGACGCCGGTGCAGCCCCAAACGGCGATTGTGCGCGAGAGCAACGGAACGCCGGCAATGGAAATCGCCAAACAGGACATTAGGAAACTGACTGCAACCGGTTGGGTTCCACCGGCGCCAATTACCGTGAAGGCGCGGGACGGCAAGACGGACCTGTATGGCCTGATGTTTAAGCCGACGAACTTCGACGCTTCGAAGCGCTATCCGATCGTCAATCACGTCTATCCAGGGCCGCAGACGGGCTCGTGCGGCAGCCGCAGCTTTGAGGCCGCGCGCGGTGACTCGCAGTCGCTCGCCGAGCTTGGCTTTATCGTCGTGTGTATTGACGGGATGGGAACACCCTGGCGATCCAAGAGCTTTCATGAGGCGTATTACGGAAATCTTGGCGATAACACCATCCCTGACCAAGTCTCCGGCATGAAAGACCTGGCCGCCAGATACCCGTGGATCGATCTCGATCGTGCCGGCATATATGGTCACTCCGGCGGCGGCAATGCCACTGCCGCAGCGATGTTTCATTATCCGGACTTCTTCAAGGTTGGAATCAGCGAAAGCGGCAACCACGACAATCGCGACTACGAGGACGACTGGGCGGAGAAGTGGGCCGGAGTCCTGGTGAAGAACTCCAACGGGAGCAGCAACTATGATTCGCAGGCTAATCAGGAAACCGCAAAAAACTTGAAGGGTCATCTTCTGCTGGCGCATGGAACGATGGACGACAATGTACCGCCGAACAACACTTTGCTGGTCGTCGATGCACTGATCAAAGCCAACAAGGACTTCGACCTGCTAATGATTCCGAATGCCGCGCACGGCTACGGGGCAGCATCTCAATACATGACGCGACGGCGCTGGGACTACTTCGTCCGTTACCTGGCAGCTGCGATTCCTCCGCGGGAGTATGAGATGAAATCATATGCCGAAGCGCTTTCCGCTCTTGCGAATGGGCCCGAGGACCCCAGCATTACTCTCTTCAACTAAATGCGAGCCGGTTGGTTGGTGTCGTCGCTTCTTCTCTGCGTGCGCGCCATTGCGCAGGAACCTCTACTCTCATCGCCACAATGGACCCTGCTCCGCGATGAAGCAAACGGCGCCGTACCTTACGAAAACCTTCGTTATCTGACCGGCCTTCACCGTGTTCCCGGCACTCCGGCTTTCGACCAGGCCGCACACTTCATCGTGGAACGGGCCCGTGAATACGGGCTTGACGACGCACATAGCGAGGAGTTTCCGATTGATGGCGTTCGCACCTACGGGCTGATGCGGTCTTATCTGGCGTGGAGCGTTCAGGCCGGGCAACTCTGGGAAGTTCGACCTCATCATCTGCTCATAGGCGATGTGGCGACAGATCCGATCCGGCTGGCGGACTACAGCCATAGCGCGTCGCTCGAGACGTCGCTCATAGATGTTGGGAAAGGGACCAGCGCCAGTGACTACGCCGGCAAAGAGGTGCGCGGAAAAATTGTTCTCGCCGATGGGCTGCTGACGCGCGTTCAACAGTTGGCCGTCGCAGAGCATGGCGCCGCCGGCATTCTGAGCGATATGCCAAACCAAACCACGGCTTGGTCCGGTCTCGACCCTACGCTGGTGCGGTGGGGGCATTTGGATGCTCGTCAGCCGGCCGGGTTCGCCTTTATGATCTCCCGTCAGACCGCGGGCCTGTTGCGCGCGCGACTCGCCCTGCAGGAGGAGATTGTTCTGAATGCGCAGGTAAAGGCGACAGTGGGACCGGGACACTGGACAGTCGACACCGCAACTATTCCGGGGACCGATCTCTCAGCCGGACAGGTAGTCTTCACCTGTCATCTCGACCACGAGCGCCCGGGTGCAAATGACGACGGAAGCGGCTGCGTCACTATTCTCGAAGTGGCGCGCGTGCTCAACCGGTTGATCCACTCCGGCGCGTTGCCACGGCCCAGGCGAACCATCCGCTTTGTTTGGGGACCAGAACATGAAGGCGCCATGGCGTTTCTAGCGACGCATCCCGAGATCATGAAACAGCTGCGTGCCGACATTCACATGGATATGGTCGGTGGCGATCCCTTCAAGAACAAAGCCGTGATGCACGTCACGGAAACGCCTTGGTCGCTGCCGAGCTTTGTGACAGACGTCGGCGCGGTGTTTTTGGAAACGATTCGTACGAGTGCAAATGAATATGCCGAAGGCGGCGGTTCGCCAGGCGAAGCCTTGGTCGAGACACGCATCGCGGAAAGCGGCACGCGCAATGAGCTAATAGCGGATGTAACCCCATTTGAGCTTGGCAGCGATCACGACGATTACGACTCTTCGACCGTAGCGGTACCGTCACTGTATCTGCGCGATTGGCCGGATACCTTTATCCACACCGACCACGACAGTCTTGACCAGATGGACGCCACTAAGCTGCGGCGCGTAGCCGCTCTTGGCGCTGCGGCCGGGTATGTATATGCCGGCCTCGACGCCCGGCAACTTCCGTTACTGCTGCCCTTTTTCACGGCACGAAGTGAAGGACGCATTGCAAAGTCGTTTGCCAAGGCGCAGAAGTGGGCGAGCAATCCGAGCATGGACGCCCGTACCGCCTGGTACGAAGCGCACAATCTGCTGGCGCAATCCCTCCGTCGCGAGTGCGACGATCTTCATTCATTGGTCGCATTTAGCGAAGGACCTGCCAACACGGAATCGGACAGCGTCAAAGCACTCACCGCGCAGACCGCAATTTTCGGCGGGTGGCTGGATGCACAGGCGAAAACTCGCGGCGCAAAAGCCCCCGTATCGCCGTGGCCGGCGAATGTAACTACACGGCAGGTGCCGGTGCGAATCGCGCCATTCGGACCAGTCGACAACCAGAACGATGATGCATTGCTGGCGCGCTTGGGGAGAGAACGCTACAGCAAGATCAAGCTGATGAATGGAGAGACGGCACAGTCCGGATTGTACGCTTACGAGATCCTCAACTTCGTCAATGGCAAGCGGACAGTCGGTGAAATTCGCGACGCGGTGTCAGCCGAATACGGTCCAGTTGGCGTGGACTTGGTTGCCGATTATCTCAGCGCCTTGGCAGACGCCAAGATTATCAAATGACTTCATCCAGGTAGTTCTCAGAAAAGGCGACCCAGCGGGTCCTGCGTCGCGCTGTGTTGAAAAGGAAAAACATTCAAAAATTAATGCGCCCCGTCAGCTGGATGGCACGTGGACCCGCGCCTTCCGCGCTTTGCAACGCGGTGATCTGCCCGAAGCCGGCCGGAGTGCTGACGTTCAGATTGGTGGGCGGTGCGAAGTTGGGGTGGTTAAAGAGATTCGAAACCTGAGCTCCCACCTGAAGCTTGATGGATTCTCTCACTGCAACGCTCTTGATCAGCGACATCGAGACCGCTTGTGTTCCCGGCCCGACGACACTGCCTGCGACGCGCCCCCAAACCTGCCGATCGCGTTTCCAGGATCGGCGAAAGCCGGAAGCGCAGGAGCGGCTGAAGGTTTTGCATGAAGTCACATCACACAAAAGCGCCAAGGAGCGCCACGCCGGCAGAGAACGTTCTAACTAAGCGCCCGAAGCGTTTTCTCCGCATTCCCCCCGCCCCGAGTCTTGTTTTACTCTGGCGGAAGAATCCGAAAGTCAAATAAGTAGGGCCACCTGGTGGGAACGCGTGTTCGCCGGGCGGCAGAGGCGGGTTCAGCGTCAACTTGTACACTCCGGCCTTCATTCGGTCCACTGAAATTCCTCGCTTGGCCGGAAGCGCCTTCACGCTTTCCCGAAGCTCCCTACATCATTCAAGTTCTGCTCCGAGGAGGAATCATTCGCTCCGGAAACAGGTTCCACCGGAAGCCCAAGCTCCAGCCAAGCGTCAAATCCGCCCTCCAGTGGATGAACTTTGCTTACTCCTGCTTTCTTCAGTTGCCGCGCCACACGGGCGCTGGTCGCCTCATTGGGTCAAGTGCAGTAGAGGATGACAAAGCGATCCTGTGGAATTTCCGCAAAGTGTGTGCGGAGTTCTGCCGGGCGCAGTACTCGCGCGCCGGCTATCTTTTGGCCTGTTCTCTCCACTTCTGAAGGACTGCGTAAATCGACGATGATGGGCGGCGGATCGTTGCTCATCATTGAATACGTCTCTTTCGGGCTCATTCGATTAATGCGCAACTGTCGGCGGAAACGCACCCGCTGGAAGTAGCGCCACGCAACGAAGGCGCCGAACAGGAGAGCCAGAACGAACCCCGCGCGCCGGCCAAACAGCCCAAGAAGGATGATCACTCTATCAATTTGGCGATGAAACAGAACGCCAGTCACCAGATAGGCCGCCGACCACAGTGCAGCTCCCGCGGCATCCGCCAGAAGGAAGCGCCACCTTGGCATCCTTATGGCGCCAGCCAGCGGCGTCGATATGAGACTCGTACCTGGAACGAACTTCGTAAACAGCAATGTCCAAGCACCCCGCTTCATAAAGGCGAGTTCGGTCTTGCGCACACAAGTATCCGGCTCAAGCGAAAACTTGCACAGCAGTTTGAGAACGGAACGCCCTCGCCAACGGCCCAACTCGTACCACAGTAAGTCGCCTAGTAGAGCGGCCGTAACGCTGACGATGAAAGCCAGCGCCAAAGAGTAATGTCCATCGCCCACTGCCGCCCCCATGATGAGCAGCACGGGATCGGACGGAATGGGTACGCCGGCTTGTACTGCAAACACATAGCAGAACAAAAACGCATAACCATGCAACAGAACAAGTGAGCGGAACGAAGGCACCTTCTTCAGCTTCCCACGTAGCGGCAGTTCCCGCTGGAAGCTTGCCCGTCCACCGCCTTTCGTCGTGCTAGCCTTCGCTCGTGCAGAACGCCTCCCGCTTTGACCTCGCCGCCGCCGCTCGCGACGAAATGATTCACGAGGGCTTCAGTCCGGATTTCGCGCCCGGAACCACTGAGCAGCTTGCCTCCATCCGCAATCGCGCCGCCGCGTCTCCAACGGATGGCGCCCGCGATCTGCGCAACCTGCTGTGGTCCTCCATAGACAATGACAGCTCGCGTGATCTCGATCAGATCGAGGTTGCCGAACGAGGGGAAAACGGAATTCGCGTGCTGATCGGCATCGCCGATGTCGACTCGGCCGTTCTCGCCCAATCGTCCATTGACCAGCACGCGGCATCGCAAACCACAACCGTCTACACGCCTGTCAAGACCTTCCCCATGCTGCCGGAAGAGCTCTCAACAGATTTAACCTCGCTCAACGAGAATGAGGATCGAGCGGCTCTCATCATTGAATTTCTGGTGAGCCGGGACGGTTCCATCGCGGCGCCCACCATTTATCCTGCCCTGGTACGCAACAAAGCGCAGCTGACATACAGCCGGGTGGGTCCGTGGCTCGAAGGCAAAGCCGCTCCGGACCCTAAGGTTGCCGCGTCAACCGAACTGCAGGCCCAGCTTAAACTGCAGGACGAGGCCGCCGGTCTTCTTCGCGAACAGCGCCATCGCCTGGGTGCGCTGCAATTCGATCGCGTGGAAGCACAGAATGTAGTGGCCAATGGTCAGGTGCAAGACGTTGTCGCCAGCCAGAGGACGCGCGCTAACGATTTGATCGAAGACTTCATGATTGCTGCAAACTCCGTCATGGCGCAAACGCTCATCAATAGCGGCGTTTCCTCCATTCAACGGGTCGTCAAGGCTCCGGAACGCTGGCCCAGACTCGTCGAACTGGCCGCTCGCTATAGCGAGAAATTGCCTGATCAGCCGGACGTCCTGGCGCTCAGCGCGTTCCTCCAAAGACGCAAAGCCGCTGATGAGGCCCACTATCCCGACCTGTCGCTTGCCGTCATCAAATTGCTGGGTCCCGGTCAGTATGTTCTTTCCCGGCCTGGCGAAACGGATCAGGGTCACTTCAGTCTTGCCGTGCACGATTATACGCATTCAACTGCTCCGAACCGCCGCTTCGCGGATGTGGTTACACAGCGGCTCATCAAGGCGGTGCTCAGCAAGCAGGCTGTTCCTTATTCTGACGACGCGCTGGCCGCGATTGCACAGAATTGCACTCTCAAAGAGGATGCCGCTCGCAAGGTGGAGCGCGCCATGAACAAGCGTGCCGCAGCCGTTGCGTTTTCAAATCGCGTAGGTGATAGTTTCAATGCCATCGTAACGGGTGTCACTCCGAAGGGCGTATTCGTTCGCGTCCCCGCGCCCCCGCTCGAAGGCCGTCTCATGCGTGGCGAAACGGGCGTGGATGTAGGCGACCATGTTCGCGTCAAGCTGCTCAGTACCGACCCGCAACGGGGCTTTATTGATTTCGGCGTTGTCGCTCCATAAGCCCGGCGTCTTCTCTCGTCACGGGCTTGAGAGACAATTCAATTTGGGAAAGAAGGACGCATGAAACAACCCGATGAGAAAGAACAACTGCTGCCGGCCCCTGAGATCGGGGCCCGCAGCGCTACCGAGCTAACGCGCCGCGACGCCGTAACAGTCGGCGTGGGTGCTGCCCTTATCCCGTTTTTGCCGGGACCGTTGAAGGCGGCTCCAGGTTCAGGCGCCGCGGCGGTCAGATCCTCGGCTGCTCCCGTTCCCATAACGCTCACCATTAACGGTCAATCTCACGCCTTGAAACTGGAGGCGCGCGTTACGCTGCTCGACGCGCTGCGGGAGCACATCGGCCTCACTGGAACCAAGAAGGGCTGCGATCACGGCCAGTGCGGCGCATGCACGGTGCTCGTCAACGGACAACGCATAAACTCCTGTCTTACCTTGGCCATCATGCACCAGCATGACCACATCACCACCATTGAAGGATTGGCGCAGGGCGACCAGCTCCATCCCGTGCAAGCAGCATTCATTGAACACGATGCGTTTCAGTGTGGCTATTGCACGCCGGGTCAAATTTGCTCGGCAGTCGGCTTGATCAACGAAGGTCACGCTAAGACGGACGACGAGATTCGGGAAGGCATGGCCGGCAACATCTGCCGTTGCGGCGCTTACCCTCACATTGTTTCCGCTGTCCGTCAAGCTCTCGAGAAAGCCTAAGCACCAGCAGAGGGACTACATCATGAACCCATTCAGCTATAGCGCCGCCACCAGTGCTCAGCAGGCGGTAACCGAACGATCCAGCTTAACGTCGGCGGCGTATTTAGGCGGCGGAACCAACCTGCTCGACAACCTGAAGCTTGGCGTTGAACAGCCGGACCATCTTATCGATGTTCGCCAAATCGGTCTTGAGAGCATCGACGTTCTTCCGGACGGCGGGTTACGCATCGGAGCAAGCTTGCAGAATGCGAAGTTGGCCTATGACGATCGCGTCCTGAAGCAATATCCGGCACTGTCTGAGGCGATCCTATCCGGCGCCAGCCCGCAACTTCGTAACGCTGCCACAACCGCCGGCAATCTGCTGCAACGAACCCGCTGCTATTACTTCCGCGATACTGCTTCGCCCTGCAACAAGCGCGTGCCTGGCTCGGGCTGCTCCGCCATTCAGGGAATCAATCGGATTCATGCCCTATTAGGTACCAGCGATAAGTGCATCGCTACCCATCCATCCGACATGGACGTGGCCATGGTTGCGTTCGACGCTATCGTCCGCACCCAGGGTCCTCATGGCCAACGCGCCATTCCCATCGCCGAGTTTTATGTTGCCTATGGTGACGATCCGTCTAAGGAGAATGTCCTTGAGCCCGGCGAACTCATTACCTCAGTAGATCTCCCCGCAACTCCCTGGTTTCGAAACTCGCATTATGCGAAAGCTCGCGACAGGGCCAGTTACGAGTTCGCTTTGGCGTCGGCGGCAGTCGCGCTCAATATCGAAAACGGTACGGTGAAGGACTGCCGCATCGCGCTCGGCGGTGTTGCAACCAAGCCCTGGCGTGCCCTCGCCGCGGAAAGCACTCTCCGCGGCAAGCAGCCCAACCCGGAAACCTTCCGCGCGGCAGCTGAAGCAGAACTGAGGGCCGCCGTGCCACAGCGTCAAAACGGCTTCAAAGTGGAGCTATGTAAACGCGTAGTTGTTCAATCACTTCAAACGGTCGCGACGCGGCTAGCGTAAGGGGAGGCGGAATGCAGAATTCTATACACGGATCCACCACAAGCGTAATCGGTCAGCCACTCAACCGGATTGATGGCCGCGCCAAAGTCACTGGTAAAGCGACCTACGCCGCTGAAGCTCCGATGAAGAACATGGCCTACGGCGTCATCGTGCAGAGTACGGTGGCCCGCGCAGAGGTCACATCAATCAACACCTCCGCTGCCAAGGTCGCGCCCGGAGTCCTTCTTGTCCTTACGCCCAAAAACATGCCGAAGCTGCGGCAGCCCAAGGGTGGCGTCATGGGCGAAGAGCGCATGCCGCTCATTGACATGAAGGTCCATTACGTCGGCCAGCATCTTGCGGTTGTGATCGCCGACACGCCGGAGCGCGCAGTGCACGCTGCAACGCTGGTCGAGATTCACTACAGTACCCAGAAGCCCCGCCTGGAATCGCACGATCCGGCGGGCGAGCTAGTCACACCAAAGAACAATTTCGGTGAACCGATCCAGATTACCCGAGGCAATGTAGAGAACGCGGCCGCTGCTGACGGCATGGTTGTCGTCAAGCAGACCTATCGAACCCCTATTCACACGCATAACCCAATGGAGATGAGCGCCACCACCGCCATTTGGGATGGGAACGATCGCCTCGCCGTTTGGGATTCCACCCAGCAGGTCAGCGGCACGCAAACCGCCATTGCTGAAATCTTTTCGCTCAAGCCGGAGAACGTTCGTGTGTTTTGCCCCTATACGGGCGGCGGATTTGGATGCAAGGGCTCTTACTGGCCGCACACCACCTTAGCCATTGCAGCGGCAAAGCTTGTCCGAAGACCCGTGAAGCTTGTCCTCACGCGACCCCAGATGTTCACCAGCTGCGGCCATCGCCCCACGACTGAGCAGGCGCTGACCTTAGTGGCATCGAAGAACGGCGCCCTCGCTGCAATTAGTCACGATTCGTTGCTGCAGGATTCACCCGTCGGCGATTATGTCGAGACCTGCGGCATGGGCACCAGCTTCGTTGTTTACCCGGCGCCGAATCTGAAGATCACGCATGCCGTCCGCAGGGTGAATATCCCATCGCCCACGTTTATGCGTGCACCAGGCGAAACCCCCGGATCCTTCGCTCTCGAATCTGCCATGGACGAACTGGCTTATCAGCTCAATATGGATCCCGTTCAGCTTCGTCTGGCGAACTACGCGGAGAAACACCCGCAGACCGGTCAGCCCTGGTCCAGCAAGCAGTTGCGTCAATGCTATGAAACTGGGATGCAGAAGTTCAATTGGGCCAGTCGCGATCCGAAGCCCGGCAGCATGCGGGCCCCGGACGGCCGCTTGATGGGTTGGGGTATGGCAACCGCAGCTTATCCAGCCATGATGTTTCCGGGCAGCGCCCGCATCCGGCTCATGTCCGATGGGCGTGATGGCGTGCAGGCGCTCGGCGCTGCCGCTACCCAAGATCTCGGTACCGGCACCTGGACCATCGGCCAGCAGATTACTGCCTCTCAAGTGGGTTTGCCGATTGAAAAAGTCCGCTTCGAACTGGGCGATAGCAATCTACCCGCGGCCGGTGTCTCTGGCGGATCTGCCACGGCCGCCAGCATCACCCGCGACCTCAGCGGGGCGGCGTTCTCCTTGCGCGCCGAGCTGCTGAAGATTGCCGGCCTCGATCCAAGCTCCCCTTTCGCTGGACTGAAGGCAAACCAAGTTGCTTTGCAAGGAACCAAACTGGTTTCAGTCGCCGACAGCAGCCGCTCTGTCGACATCAACGGTCTCATCGTGAAGAGCGGGCGTCCTTACGTCGAAGGCCTCAGCGCGCAGCCCGGCAACGACCGGCCAGTAAAAATTAAGTCGCAAGGGGAATCGGATTCCGAAGACTACGAAGCCAATCAGAAGACTTATGCTTTTCACTCGTTCGGCGCGCACTTCGTCCAGGTTGTGATTGACCAGCCGGTGCCGCTGGTCCGCGTGACGCGCGTTGTATCTGTGATGGACGTAGGTAAGATCATCAACCCCAAGACCACAGCCAGTCAGGTGATCGGTGGCGTCACCATGGGAATCGGCGCGGCCCTGATGGAGGATACGCTCTACGATCCCATCACGGGCCGCCCGGTCACTAATAACCTCGCTGACTACGCGGTCTGCGTAAACCCGGACATCCACACCATGGAAACTTACTTTACGGACATTCCCGACACTCACTTCAATGTCCTAGGCTGTCGCGGTGTGGGTGAAATCGGTATTACCGGCGTTGCCGCAGCCGTAGCGAATGCCGTCTATCACGCCAGCGGTAAGCGCATTCGCGATCTGCCGATCACGCCCGACAAACTGTTATAGGTAGGGCCGGAGACCAGAATCAGCCAAGCTCTTCCGCTAGCGCCGATCAGATCCGGGCGCGCTCTCAATCACATCCGGAAAGGGATGAAACTCCGGATCGATTTTCTGCTTCACTTCGGATCCCGTCTTGTAGCCTGCTCCGGACAGCAACTCCATTAGGATCCTCTGCAGTGGACAACTCGGCAGAAGCGGTAAACGGAAATACGGGACGCCGGTCGGTAGACAAGTCGTCCCCCTGCCGGACAGAAGAGGAATTAGGTGGAACTAACAACCGTCATTGACTCGGGCGACCCTGGAATCTTCGAGCTCCAGACCCATGCCCGCGGGCCTGAAGGCGCATTGCCGCTCACGCCGGAGATGTTGCTGAATGAGCCTTCCGGCAATCTCTTTGGATTGAGCCAAAACGCCGGTATGGGATGGGCGGCCTCTGCACTAAGCGGGAAACAGGTGCTGATCTTGAGCACCCACGGCGGCGTTCGCGCCCCTGACGGAACGCCTATCGCACTCGGGTATCACACCGGGCATTGGGAAGTCGGACTGCTGGTGAGCGAAGCGGCTCGGGAATTGAAGGCACAAGGCGCAATTCCGTTCGCCGGAGCCTGTACAGACCCGTGCGACGGACGATCGCAAGGCACGCCGGGCATGTTCGATTCATTGCCGTTCCGAAACGATGCCGCGCTGGTATTCAGGCGCCTGATTCGTTCACTGCCGACGCGCAGCGGAGTCATCGGCATTGCCACCTGCGACAAGGGTTTGCCTGCCATGATGATGGCGTTGGCGGGCACGCCCGATCTGCCCTGCGCTCTCGTACCTGGCGGGGTCACGCTGATGCCCGAACACGGCGAAGATGCAGGAAAGGTACAGAGCATTGGCGCCCGCTTCGCTTACCAGAAGATTTCGTTGGAGGAGGCGGCGCTCGCGGGCTGTCGCGCCTGCGCCTCGCCGGGCGGCGGTTGCCAGTTCCTTGGAACCGCCGCTACTTCGCAGGTCGTAGCGGAAGCTCTTGGGCTCACACTGCCGCACTCTGCGCTTGCGCCTTCCGGACAGCCGGTGTGGCTCGACATGGCGCGCCGAACCGCCCGCGCCGTTCTGCGCCTGGAACAGCTGGGCCTGCGAGGCCGTGACATCGTGACGCCATCCGCTATAGAGAACGCCATGATCGTCTACGCCGCCTTCGGGGGCTCCACTAATCTGTTGCTGCACATCCCCGCCATCGCGCACGCAGCGGGATTGCCGCGGCCCGCAGTGGCTGATTGGAACCGGGTTAACCGTAGCATTCCACGATTAGTCGATGCGCTGCCGAATGGTCCGCGCAATCACCCAACCGTCGAAGTATTTCTTGCCGGAGGTGCGCCGGAAGTGATGTTGCACCTGCGGCGCGCGGGGCTGCTGAATACGCAAGCGATCACTGCGTCGGGCGAGACGCTGGATTCGATGCTCGACTGGTGGGAAGGTTCAGAACGGCGCGTGCGCATGCGCTCGAAACTCTTAGAACTGGACGGCATCGACGCGGATGATGTCATTCTGTCGCCCGATGCCGCACGCTCCCGCGGACTAACGTCGACCATCTGCTTTCCGCACGGCAATCTCGCCCCCGAAGGATCGGTTGTGAAGAGTACCTCGATTGATCCGTCGGTCGTCGATGCCGACGGGATCTACCGGCTGCGCGGACCTGCCCGTATCTTCCTCACCGAGCCGGATGCGATTGCCGCCATCAAACACCAGCAGGTGAAAGAGGGGGACGTGATGGTGCTGATCTGCCGCGGACCCATGGGCGCCGGAATGGAGGAGACCTACCAAATCACATCCGCGCTGAAGCATCTGCTCTTTGGCAAATACGTTGCGGTTATCACCGATGCGCGTTTTAGTGGCGTCTCCACCGGCGCCTGTATCGGCCACGTCTCACCGGAGGCACTAGCGGGTGGTCCAATCGGCAAGCTGCGCGATGGCGACCTGATCGAGATTGCTGTCGACCGTAACAAGCTCGAAGGGCACGTCAACTTTGTGGGCGAGGATGGCGAAATCTTCGACCCCGAAGAAGGGCGCCGCCGCTTGCTTGCTCGCACGCCCCGAACAGACCTCCGACCCGATCCTGCCTTGCCCGAAGATACGCGCCTCTGGGCCGCCCTTCAGCAAGCCAGTGGCGGCATCTGGGGCGGCTGCGTCTACGATGCGGAAGCGATTGCCACGAGACTCAGCAGATAAGTTACGCTTAAGAATTATGACAGTCGACGCCATAAAAGCTGCGATTGAGCAATTGCAGGAAGCGGATCGGCTAACGCTCGCTAACTGGCTGGAAGAGCAGTCACAGGAGGCTTGGGAGCTTGAAATAGAACGCGACTTCTCGGCCAGTGGACGCGGCCACCAAATCTTAGAGAAGGTTAAGCAGCAGATCGACCAAGGGGAATTTACCCCGATGGACTGGGAAGTGCCTGGGCCGCAGCGGCATTGAAGTTTCTGTCGCATGCTTCCGCTGAGTTCTGGGCGCTCTACAATGCTTTGCCTGAACAAGCCCGGAACCTGGCGAGAAAGCAGTATGAGTTGTTCGCCGAGAATCCTCTCCATCCTTCGCTTCGCTTGAAGCAAGTTGGAGCTTTGTGGTCGGTTCGCGTCTCACGTTCCTACCGAGCCGTCGCAATTCGGAGGGCCACGAGTTTTTCCGGTTTTCGATTGGTGCGAACGAGGGTTACGAGGAACTGCTTAAACGCTCCATGTGACGCCCCGGCTTAATACGGGCTCCACCCACCGTCGCTCTTCCGCTTCTCTTCTTCTTCTTTTTTCTTGCGCTCTTGCTCACTCTTTGACTCGCCGCCCTTGAAGTACAAATGCACAGTAACGTTGTGCGTGGAGGCGTCCGCGGTATAGTCCGAATGCGCGTCGGCGAGATGGTCAAAGAGACCTTGCTGTTGGACTCGCTTCAGGAAGAACTCCGGATAGTCGGGGTTGAAGGGCTTGCCCGGCTTTTCGCCCCATAGTTTTTCGATGACAGGCTGCGTTGTGATGTCTAGCCCCTGCATGTCCAGCTTTGCGAAGTTGTACTCTGCGCCTGGAACAAAGGTGTAGGTGAGGTTGACAATCGACTTGGTACCGTCTGATTGAGTTTCGGCGGCCACGTTCGCGTCGAGGAACCCTCGCCGCTTCAACCGGTGAATCATTTCCAGGCGAAAGTTATCGACCTGCTCGCCGTTGAATGTCTGCCCTGGCTTGAACGGGATGTTCGAACGGATCTCTTCCTCGTCCATGCCACTGCCGTGAAAGTGAATGGCGCCCATTTTGAATAAGGGGCCGTCTTTGATCTCCACTTTCAGGATCACGCCCAGGTTCGATTTATCATGCTCCGTTTCGACCTTTGGAAAGGTGACAGCGGCATAGCCCTTGGCGGCATAGAGTGGCTTGATCGTGCCGTTTAGGATCTGTTGTATCCGTGTATCTGATAGTGGCGTCCCTACAGCCACTTGGTTCAGCGCGCGCAGAATGGTTCCGGTATCGACAGCCTGATTGCCGGTCACAACCACTTGCGAAATAGTTGGAACCGTGGCGTTTGAAGTGAAAAGAACCGTTAACTGCTGGGGATCGTCATTTGAAACCAGGGCTTTTACTTTGAGCGATGGGTTCGTCTTCGCCACCAGTTCCTGTACTGCCGCCGTGTAGCGTTGGAGTACGGCTTCCGTTCCGGGAATGCGGTCGGCATAAAGGATCACATGATCCCTCAAATACCCTCGCGCCGCATCTGGGGAGACGCCCAGACGCTCGAAGCGCATCGGGAACAATTGCTCGTTCTCTATCACCTGAAAAGTTACGTCGTAGGAGGGTGAAGCGCCGGAGCTGGTGCGGTACTCGTCGGCCACGCTGCTGAATAGCTCCGTTGATTGCAGCTTGACGCGCGCCTGTTCAATGACCGCTCCTGTCACCCGCTGCCCGGTTTTGAGACCGGACTCGCTCGCGATCTCTTGCGCCGGGTAGAGATGGCTCCCCTTGATCGTGACCGAGTGAAGCGTGCCTGGAGGAGGCTCTTTCTTCGCGACAGCTTTAGCCGCCGTCTCCTGCTCCGAAGATGTTGCGGCGCTGACCAGCAAGCACCAACACAGAAGCGCTCCGCAGAGAATCCTTCGCATAGCTCTATCTAAATCATACGTAGTATAGGTAGCAAGCGTTGCTAAACTTGAAGCGAAAATGGCTTATGACGTAGTTGTAATCGGCAGCGGACCGGGTGGGTACTCTGCCGCCGTTCGGGCCGGCCAATATGGTCTCAAAACCGCATTAATCGAAAAGCAACCCAGATTAGGTGGCACTTGTTTACTGGTCGGCTGTATTCCGACCAAGGCCCTCTTACACACCGCCGACGTTTGGGATCACTTCAAAAACCCCGAGGCGGACGGGATCGAATGCAAAGAGCCGCGTTTGAACTATCCACGAGTGCTTGATCGCAAGAACAAGATCGTAGGTAAGCACTCAAAGGGCATCGAGTTTCTGATGCGGAAGAACAAGATCGACGTGATCAAGGGCAACGCACTGCTCCAAGGCGGCGGCCGCATTGAGGTCACAGGCGATCAGGGCACGCAAACGGTGGAAGCGAAGAACATCATTCTCGCCACTGGCTCCGAGGCCCGCATGATTCCCGGTCTTGAGCCCGATCCGAAGCTGATTCTGACAAATATCGAAATCCTTGACATGTCGGCGGTGCCCAAGACCATTGGGATCATCGGCGCCGGTGCCGTCGGTGTTGAATTTGCCTCAATTTTTAACCGTTTCGGCTCGAAGGTGACGGTTCTCGAAATGCTGCCGCGGCTGGTGCCCGTTGAGGAAGAAGAGATCTCGAAGGAACTGGAGAAGCACTTCAGGAAAGCTGGAATTCGCTGTGAGACGGGCGCCAAGGCAGAAAACATTCGCAAGAATGAAAACTCCGTGAGCTTGAGTGCAACGCTCGCCAATGGCAACCGTGAGGAGATGGAGTTCGAAAGGCTTCTGATTGCTGTTGGACGTAAGCCGAATACCGAAAACACCGGGATCGAGAATACGACGGCGCAGCTGGACCGCGGCTTCGTGAAGGTAGACGGCTATCAGCGTACAGCCGAACCGGGCCTGTACGCCATTGGCGATATCGTGGCAGGCACGCCGCAATTGGCTCACGTCGCCACGGCCGAAGGGATGATCGCAGTCGCGCACATCGCCGGCAAGCCCGCAAAGCCCATCAATCGCAACCGCATTCCAGGCGCTACCTATACGGATCCCGGCATCGGCAGTGTGGGCATGACAGAGGCGCAGGCCCGGGCTCAGGGCTTCAAAGTTCGCATTGGCAAGTTTCCCTTTGCGGGCAACAGTAAGGCGACGATTCTCGACAAGCACGAAGGCTTCGTCAAGGTCATCGCTGACGAGCAGTTTGGTGAAATCCTAGGCGTGCATATTATCGGACCCGATGCGTTCGAACTGATCGCCGAAGCGGTGACGGCCATGGAGGCGGAGGCGACTGTTGAAACCATGATGTCGACCATTCACGCTCATCCAACTATTTACGAGGCGCTCGGTGAGGCGTTCAATAATGTCTACGGCTTGGCCATTAACATCTAAGGCAACGGCATAAAAGTCCGGTGAAGCCGCTGAAACTAGTAGACCTTGGGTGTCTAAGGTATGCCGATGCTCTTGCCGTTCAGCAACGTCTCGTCGATGAGCGTAAGCGCGGCGAGGGCGCGGACACTCTGCTGTTCGTCGAACACCCTCATGTGGTCACAATGGGTCGCAACGCTAAGCAGCAGCACATTCTGGCGAGCGACGAAGTTCTGGCGCGCACTGGAATCGACGTGCATGAAACGGACCGGGGCGGGGACGTGACGTATCATGGTCCCGGTCAGGTAGTGGGTTATCCGATACTCGATTTAAGAGAATGGAAGCGCGATGTGCACGCTTATTTTAGCGGGGTGGAAGAGGCGCTAATCGAGTCTCTGGCCGTCCTTGGGATTCACGCGGGACGTATCGCTGAACGCGGGTACGAGGGTGTTTGGGTGAACGGCGCAAAGATAGCAGCCGTCGGAATTCATATTAGCCGCTGGATCACCTCCCACGGGTTTGCGTTGAACGTGGATACCGACCTGAATTACTTCAAGTACATTGTGCCCTGCGGTTTGTCGAAGCCGGTCTGCTCGCTTCGCAGCTTGGGTTGTTCGGCAAGCAGTGAAGAGGTTAAGCGCGCCATCGCGGCCTCCTTCGCCAAGGTTTTCGGATACGAAGTAGCGATGGCCCAACTAGAATTGCAGCTGTTGCAGGAGATTCGATGACTGATGTAGTGATGCCCCAAATGGGCGAGAGCATCGTAGAAGGAACGCTTACTCGCTGGCTGAAGAAGCCAGGCGAAAAGGTGGAACGCGACGAACCGCTCTTTGAGATATCGACGGACAAGGTGGACACGGAGATTCCGTCTCCAACCGCCGGCGTGCTGAGCGAAGTGCTTGTCCAGGAGGGTACAACTGTCTCCATCAACGCTGTAGTGGCGCGTATTGGAGATGGTGCTTCCTCCGCGCCTGCCGCTGCTCCGGCCGCCGCTCCGCCGCAACCGGCTGCAAAGCCCCCAGTCTCTACGCTGCCAAGCGTGGATGTGGGTCCTTCTGCAGCGGTGCCTGAAGCGCGTACGTCTTCTCCGCAAGCGCCTCCCCCACCGCAGCCAACGCCACCAACGACGCCCGCCGCTCCGCCACCGGCGCCTGTTCCTCAGGCGGATGGACAGGAGGATCAAGGGCCCTTGTCTCCTTTGGTTCGCAAAATGGCCCGCGAGTACAACATCGACTTGTCACAGGTGAAGGGCACTGGTAGTAGCGGACGGGTGACGAAGCAGGATCTGGAGACTTACATGTCTTCTCAAGCTGCTAAGACGTACGCCGCCCCTGCTCCTCCTCAACCTGCCGCCAACGCAGCCGGCCCTTACCCTGTCGAACCGCCTCCCCTCGCTGAGCAATCCGAGCGACCAGAGCAACCGCAGCCGACTGCGCAGCAAGAATCCACGTCGAAACCATCCGGGTCCGAGCAATCCGCGCAACAAGCTCCGGCGCAACCGCCTCCCGCTCCTATGCCGCTTGCGGAGGCCGCCAAGACCAACTCCGAACCGATGAGCACGATGCGGCAGAAGATTGCCGAGCACATGGTCATGAGCCAGAGAACCTCCGCGCACGTGACCACCGTGCACCGCGTCGACATGACCAAGGTCGCGAAGCTGCGCGACAAATCCAAGACCGAGTTCCAGGCGCGCAACGGTTTTTCGCTCACATTTTTGCCGTTCGTGACTGCGGCCGCGGCGGAAGCGCTTCGCACCTTCAAGCTCTTCAACGCCTCTATCGACGGCAAGAACATCGTTTATCACCGCGACATCAACATTGGTATCGCAGTAGCTCTCGAGGGCGGCCTGATTGTGCCTGTTATCCGCAATGCCGACGAAAAGAACGTCGGCGGACTGCAGCGCTCAATTGTCGATCTTGCAACGCGCGCCCGTTCGCGGCAACTGAAGCCCGAGGAGGTGCAGGGCGGCACGTTCTCCATCACGAACTTCGGCAGTTTCGGGAGTATCTTCGCTACGCCGGTGATCAATCAGCCGCAAGTTGCCATTCTCGGGGTAGGAGCTGTGGAGAAAGTTCCCGCGGTAGTGGAAGGGGATGCTATCGCCATCCGGTCACAGGCCCACTTGGCGCTGACATTCGATCACCGGCTAATTGACGGCGCTTTGGCGGATCAATTCTGCCAGAAAGTAAAGTCAATCCTCGAAAGCTGGTCGGCTAATATTCTCTAGCCGGCAGCTAAGCTGCGGTCACAAGAGCGAAGTAGAAGACCAGTCCTAGTACTTAAATGCCAACCGGGAGCCCGCCCTTTTGGCGAGCCTTCTTATTGTCGAAGCGCAAAAACACACGTCGCGGAGGTGAACGGTTCAGAGCGGGGCGAGCCGTCTCAACAAGTTAGCGCTAGTTCGTTGGTACACCTCTCCCTGGGGAGTGGAAACGGTTTTGCCCTTGACGAAATCTTAACGTGGGTTTAATATTCCCTTGGGCTGTTATCCACGTTTGGATTAGAGTTTCCAGGAAAGAGGTCCGTGAATGACCTTCCAGGTCGGTGAAAAAGTGGTTTATCCAAACCACGGTGTAGGCACGATCGAGAACATAAGCTCCCGCCTTTTCGGCGCACAGCAAGAACGCTTTTACCTCTTGCGTTTGTCGCCGAATAGCATGACTGTGATGGTCCCCTTCTCGCATGTTGACGACGTGGGGCTACGCAAAGTCACTAAGACCAGCGAAATCAATCGAGTTCTGACTTATCTTTCGGCCGGTCGGCCATGCTGCGCGCACGATTGGAAAGACCGGTTCAAAGAGAATTCAGACCGGATGAGGGGCGGAAGTTTGTTGGAGATCACCGAAGTCTTCAAGGCGCTCCTCATTATCCAGCTTTCGAAGCCTCTCTCGTTTCGGGAAAAGAGGATGTTGGAGCGCGCCCGCAGCATGTTGATACTCGAAACCTCGGTCGCAAGAGCGCTGTCCGAAGTGGACGCGATCGCATTAATTGCCAGAGCCCTGGCAAAATGCACCCTGCCCATGCCTGCGGCATTGTAGTCTTCTGACTTGAGCCGACGCGGCGCTGGAGTGTCGCTATACTGAAAAAGATTTCTGCTCGTGGCGCTATCGTCTAACGGTTAGGACAGAGCCCTCTCAAGGCTTAAATAGGGGTTCGATTCCCCTTAGCGCTACCAATTCTCCCGACAAGTGACGGCATGTCTTCCAACATATCGGTCTTGACTTGGTGCTTTGAGCCCGCGTAGTAGGACGGCTGCATCAACGTGCAATCAAGTCTAAACGATTGCGGAGAAGAGGGGCGAGCGCTCTGGGGTATTGGGGTTGAGCGCCCGCTTCGTTACGGGGTGCTTGTAAAACGCTTGCCTTGGGCCTATAGTTACGCGTCCGATTTTATTATTTTGAGCACGCTAGTCGAACATCCCTTCGAACAACGGTGAACTGAGGTATCGTTCGCCGGCATCGGGAAGCACGACGACTATGATTTTCCCGTCCATCTCCGGCTCTTTGGCCACGCGCACGGCTACCGCGGCGGCAGCACCGCAGGAAATTCCGCTCAGTAGACCTTCTTCCGTGGCAAGACGGCGGGCCATCTCTATAGCTTCTTCGTTACTGACCAGTTCTATCCGATCCAGCATCGCTAAGTCGAGGGTGTCGGGAACGAAACCTGCTCCAATTCCCTGAATTTTGTGCGGACCCGGCTTCACCTCGTCTTTGTTGAGCGTTTGCGTGATGACAGGACTGTTGGCAGGCTCCACGCCGATTGAGAGCAGCGGGTGTTTCTTCTCCAGCTTGATATAGCGCGACACCCCGGTTATGGTTCCACCCGTGCCAATGCTCGAAACAAGTACGTCCACTTGCCCGTCGGTGTCCTCCCAGATTTCCGGCCCGGTTGTTTGAAAGTGGATGCGCGGGTTAGCCGGATTCTTGAACTGTTGCGGAAGGAAGAAGTGGTTCGTATCGGAGGCCTGGATCTCTTCGGCCTTTGCGATTGCACCTTTCATCCCCTTCGCCCCTTCGGTGAGAACGAGACTGGCGCCCAGGATTTTCAGGACCTTGCGGCGTTCTAGCGACATAGTCTCGGGCATGGTCAAAGTGATGGGGTATCCACGCGCCGCCGCAACGAAAGCGAGCGCGATGCCGGTGTTGCCGCTGGTTGGCTCCACAATAGCTTTACCGGGCGTCAGAACTCCGCGCTCTTCGGCATCCCATATCATGGAGGCCCCAATGCGGCACTTGACGGAAAACGATGGGTTGCGGCTTTCGATCTTTGCTAAAACCGTGGCCTTAGCTCCGTCCACAATGCGGTTTAACTTCACAAGCGGGGTGCGGCCGATGGTGAATGAGTTGTCTTGGTAAATCATATTGTTCCTTTCATATTTCCCAATTGGGAATATACTGCGTATGCTTTTCCTGCCAGGCGCGCGCCAGTTCCGCGAAGCTGGTCCGGTCTAAAACGTCAGAAACCGCAGCATTCACACGGTTCCATATGTCGGCGAATGGATCATCCGTGTGACCGCGCGAAAGACTTTTGACATTTTCGACGGCGCGGAGCACTTCGCCGACAGTAATATTGTCAGGCGAACGCGCTAATAAATAGCCACCTTCCGCGCCGCGACGTGAATCCACAAAGCCGCTCTGCTTCAAACCGGCCAGGATGAGCTCCAAGAACTTCTGCGGAATTTTTTGACGCTTGGCGATATCGGCAATCTTGACGGGCGCCATCGCGGACGCACTGAGTCCCGATCCAAGATATTGCGCCGCCAGATCGAATACAGCCTTGAGCGCATATTCGCTCTTGACGGAGATGTTCATCCTTTTCCCATAACGATTCTAATCCCCGGATGGGCGCGACTGCCGTATACCATGGGAAGAACGTCATTTCACCGCGTTCAGTGGGGACATTTTGTCAAGACAGCTTTTCGGAACTGATGGTATTCGGGGGGTCGCCGGGGAGGCGCCTCTGGATCGCAGAACCGCTCACGCTTTAGGCGTGGCATTAGGTACATGGGCGTGCCGAACGCCCGCGGCGCAGGTGAGCGAAGGGCCGGCGGAGGTTCTGATTGGAATGGACACGCGCGAAAGCGGTCCGTGGCTGGCCGGTCAAGTTGCCGGCGGACTGGCGCGCGCGGGCGTGTCAACCAGATTTGCCGGGGTGATTACTACGCCCGGAGTTGCATATCTCACCCGCACGGGGCCCTTCATGGCGGGCGTCATGATTTCCGCGTCGCACAATCCGTACTACGACAACGGCCTGAAGGTGATCAGCCATTCCGGGTACAAGCTGCCCGATGACGTAGAGCTGGAGCTCGAACGCTTGATGCGGCATTGGCTCGATCAAGGCCAGGAGGCAGTGGGCCAGGAACTAAAGGTCGACAAGAGCCTGGACCATCTCTATACCAATTACCTGGCGAACACGGTCGCGCGCGCGTTCCCTTTTCGCATTGTTATCGATTGCGCGAATGGCTCGGGCACTCAGGTTGCTCCGCGCTTGTTTGAGCGCCTGGGTTCGAAGGTGGAGTGGATTGGGGCATCTCCTGACGGCCGCAACATCAATCTGAACTGCGGCTCTCTGCATTTAGAGGGGCTGCAGGAGCGCGTTCTCGCGAGCCGCGCCGACCTGGGAATTGCTTTGGACGGTGATGCCGACCGCGCCCTGTTCGTCTCTTCCACCGGAAAGATTGTGGATGGAGACGCGGTCCTCTTCCTGGCCGGTTCAAGCATGAAGCGAGCCGGACACTTGAAGGGCGATGTCGTGGTCGCGACTGTCATGTCGAATTTGGGGCTGCAAAAGGCGTTTGAAGCATACGGCATCGAAATGGTTCGTACACCGGTAGGCGACAAGTATGTGCTCGAGGAAATGTTAAAGCGCGGCGCTGTCTTGGGAGGCGAGCAATCCGGCCACGTGATTTTTTCGGAGTACGCGACCACGGGCGACGGCCTGCTGACTGCCTTGCGCGTGCTCGCGATCATGCGGGATTCGTCCAAGTCGCTGGACGCATTGGCTGAAGAAGTGAAAACGTTCCCGCAAAAGCTGGTGAATATCCGCGTGAAGCAAAAGCGGCCGCTGGCTGAGCTCGATTCAGTCCAGGCTGAGATTCAAGCGGCGGAGCGTGAATTTAGAGGCAGTGGACGGGTAGTTGTTCGCTTTTCCGGTACCGAGCCGCTGGCGCGAGTGATGATTGAAGCCGAGACTCACGAGCAAGTAGACAAGTGGACCGGGCGCATTGCGGACGCTATTCGCGCGGAGTTGGGCGCTGCCGGCTGAGTGGCCTCATTGCATATCGCCTTACGTGGTAGAGTTGAGTCTCTAATCTTGGTTCCTCCCCCGCTGCCGTCCCGCAGTTACCAGGACAACGGCTCATGGAACGCGCTGCCCGGCTCATCAAAAACAAGAAAGTCTCACGCGACATTTTAAGCGACGAAGACGTTGCCCGCGCCGTCTGGCCTGCTGCTGTAGGTAAATCGATTGCGGCACATACCTCGCGCCTGAAGCTTGTCCGCACCACCCTGGTTGTTGAGGTGGAAGACGCCATCTGGCAAAGGCAGCTGCATTTCCTCAGCCACCAAATTGTGGCGCGGGTGCGCCAGCTTACGGGAGGCGACGCGGTGCAGGATGTAGAGTTCAGGATCGGTGTTCCGCGACGTGAAGCGCAACGAGCTGACTCGAACGGCCACGAAGTGTTCGACACGCGGAATGCTTCAGAGGACGAAGCAGAAAGCATTCAAGACCCCGTGCTAAAGAAGGTATATCGACTTTCGCGCAGGAAGGCCACCGGTTGAATCTGACAGATAAAGAGGTCCGCTATGTTGCCGATTTGGCAAATTTGCGACTCTCCGACGAAGAAGTACAAAGAATGTCCCAAGACTTGGGGCAGATACTCACGCATATCGAACAACTGAACGAACTCGACACCAGCAGTGTTGAGCCCATGGCTCAGGTGCTGTATAGTGCCGATGAAACGGCCACGCTCCGGGAGGATGTGCCGCATACGCCGCTTAGCAACGAAGAAGCGCTGGCGAACGCATCATCGAGCGGCGTTGGCTACTTCAAAGTACCTAAGGTGATTGAGCGATGAACGTTTCAGCCGATGTTTCCACGCTGACCGTTTCAGCCATTCGCGAAGGCCTGCTCAAAAAGAGCTTCTCGGCGACGGAATTGGCGAAGGCCGCGCTTGCCTTTGCAGAAAAAGAGAACGCTTCGACCAATGCGTTCCTGACGTTCTCTCCGGAACGCGCCTTTCGAGCGGCCGCCAGAGTGGATCATGAGATCGCCGCCAACGGTTACGTGGGAGCGCTCGCGGGAGTGCCGCTTGGCGTGAAAGACGTCATCGTGACGAAAGGGTTGCGCACTACCTGCGGCTCGCATGCGCTAGAGCACTACGTTCCGCCTTACGATGCAACCGCTGTCTTTCGCCTGGAAGAAGAGGGCGCAGCGGTAATCGGGAAGATGAATTGCGACGAGTTCGCGATGGGTTCTTCGAACGAAAACTCCGCCTTTGGACCAGTGCGCAACCCGAGAGCGCTTGATCGAGTGCCCGGTGGGTCGAGCGGTGGTTCTGCGGCCGCCGTCGCGCAAGGAACCGCGGTGGTGACGCTGGGTTCGGACACAGGCGGCTCCATCCGCCAACCCGCGAGCTTCTGCGGCGTGGTCGGCGTCACGCCCACCTACGGACGCGTCTCGCGCTACGGCCTGGTGGCGTTCGCCAGCTCCCTCGATCACCTCGGGCCTTTCGCCAGAAATGTAGAAGATGCTGCCACCGTTCTTCGTGCCATGGCGGGCCGCGACGAACTGGATTCTACTTCCGCATTCGCTCCAGTTGACGATTACCACGCGCTGATGAAGGATTCCCTTCAGGGACTCAAGGTGGGGCTGCCGAAAGAGTACTTCGAAGGCTTGCCATCGGATACAGGCGACGTGATCCAGGCGGCGGTCAAGCAACTCGAAAAACTTGGGTGCGAAGTTCGCCAGATCAGTCTGCCGAATACGAAGTACGCATTGTCCTGCTACTACATCATTGCGACCGCAGAGGCGAGTTCGAACCTGGCGCGCTACGATGGCGTTCGCTACTCCACCCGCGTCGATGGTGACACGCTCTCGGAGATGTACCGCAACTCGCGCGGTGAAGGCTTCGGCCCAGAGGTGAAGCGGCGCATCATGCTGGGCACGTACGTGCTGAGTGCAGGCTACTATGACGCCTACTACCGCAAAGCGCAACAAGTGCGTACGCTAATTGCCCGTGACTTCAGCCAGGCCTTTAAAGAGGTGGACGCGATTCTGGCGCCGGTGTCACCCTTTCCCGCCTTCAAGATCGGCGAAAAGGTGGATGACCCACTAGCCATGTATCTGTCTGACGTTTACACGCTGACGGGTGATCTCTCCGGCGTGCCGTGCATGAGCGTTCCGTGCGGGGAATCGGCAGAGGGCTTGCCCATCGGCCTGCAGATCTTTGCCAAGCACTTCGACGAAGCCACCATGTTCCGCGTGGCCTATAACTTTGAGCGCGCGATAACGCGGTAAGCGCTCCGTCTTTCCCTGTGACTCGCATTGGTCCAGCCGGTTGGGCATACAAGGATTGGGTGGGCATAGTCTATCCGGCCAAGAAGCAGCGCGGCTTCAACGAGCTTTCGTTCCTCGCTAACTATTTCGACACGGTCGAGATCAACGTCTCGTTTTACCGTCCGGTCTCCGAGAAGATGGCCAAGACTTGGCTCGAGCGCGTCCAACAGAACAGCAATTTCCGCTTTACTGCAAAGCTGTGGCGCGGCTTTACGGTGGTGAACGCGGTCGAGATCTCCTCGATCCTTAAGGGAAGGGCCACTACCAACAACTCCCGGCCAGCTATCTTTCGATGCCGGCTGATTTCTTGGCTTGGGCAATTGATCTCTCTTTCCAATAACGGCTGAAGTTATCGAGACCCATAAACGTGCGGGTGTGCATGTGGTCGATGTACAAGGTTCCATGCAGATGATCAATCTCGTGCTGGAGAATACGCGCGTACCAGCCCGAGGCGTCAATCACCTTTTGCTCGCCATATTGGTCCAGGCATTCCACCCTAACCTTGCGTGCCCGGGGAACGATAGCGGTAAATCCCGCCAGGCTGAGGCATCCTTCGAAAAACTCGATTCCCGCATGATCCTTTAAGGTAATCGTTGGATTGATGATGACGTGAAATGCCACGGGCTTTCTTTCGCGCTCTTTGAGAACACCTGCTGGAGTGTCGCGCGTGTACTCCGGTTTGTCTTCAATCACGGCAAGTTGCAAGGCCTCCCCGATCTGTGGCGCGGCGAGTCCGACGCCTGGGGCATCATGCATGGTTTCACGCATGGACTCGATCAGTTCCTGGATCTCGCGGCTCTTGATTTCCGCCGGATTGAGCGGCCGCGCTTTTTGTCTCAGGACGTCCTCTCCCGCTTGCACGATCTTCAATCGCATAGCTTCAGAGTGGCACCTCCGGTTGTCGGCCGGCAACGTCTCGTCGTACACTCGTCGGTTCAGGTATGGCGACAGATCTCACCTCATCGAGGCCTATGCGCAGAGAGCCGCGTTGGCCCGCGGTCCTTACGGTGCTTGCAATCACTGGCCTCTATGTGACCCTTCCGGAGCGGCTCACGCCGGGGCCCAGTTGGCTGTTGGTGATCGGCGTAGCGGTACTGCTCCCGTCCGCAATTCTTTCGCATCAGATAGGCAGGACACGGCTGAACTTTATATTCGGCGTGGTGCTGCTGGCGTTGATCACGGCGGCAGTGATCTGGTCGCTTGCGACGCTGATCTCCGGGTTGCCGGGTAAGCGTGAAGTGCCGCAGGAACTTTTAAGGTCCGCGGTTGCTCTTTGGATCAGTAACATTCTCCTGTTTGCGTCGTGGTATTGGCGGCTTGATGCAGGAGGTCCTCACATCAGAGACCTGCGGGCGTCGCATACAGAAGGTGCTTTTTTATTCCCGCAGATGACTTTGCCGCCGGGGTCGCAGCTGGCCCAAAGGAAGTGGAAGCCGGGGTTTGTGGATTATCTTTTCCTGGCGTTCAACACCAGCACCGCGTTCTCACCAACAGACGTCCCGGTACTTTCGCGCTGGGCCAAACTGCTGATGATGGTGCAAAGCTCCATCTCGCTGGGCACGCTTGCCATCCTGGCGGCGCGGGCCATCAATATTCTGTAAGCACTATTGGCTGACAAGCGACTCTTTACCGGTCCAGGCGCCGGCAGTTTGGTCGACAGCTTTCTGATTACGGCGATGCGACTGGAAGCGGTCTAAATAAACGTAAACGACCGGTGTGATGTAGAGCGTCAGCAGCTGAGACACCACTAATCCGCCAACAACCGCAATACCGAGCGGACGTCTCGCTTCCCCGCCGGCGCCGGTTCCAAAGGCAATGGGCAGTGTGCCAAGCAGCGCGGCCATGGTGGTCATCATGATGGGCCGGAAGCGCTGGATGCAGCCCTGGAAGATCGCCTCTTCAGCCGATTTGCCTTCGTTACGTTCGGCGGCTACTGCCACATCGATCATCATGATGGCGTTTTTTTTCACAATCCCGAGCAGCAGGATGATGCCGACAAACGAGTAGAGATTGAGGTCCTCGCCGAAGAGTCGCAGCGTAATCAATGCGCCGAGGCCAGCCGCCGGCAGGCCAGACAGAATTGTGATGGGGTGAATGAAGCTCTCGTACAGAATGCCCAGGACCAGATAGATCACCAGGACAGCGATGATCAGCAGGATGCCCAAGCCTTTGACTGAGTTCTGAAACGCCGCCGCAGTGCCTTGGTAGCTGAAGCCGACCGTATCGGGCATGCCTATCTGGCGCGCCGCTTGATCTACTAATTTCACTGCTTCACTCAGCGCTACTCCGGGCTTCAGATTGAATTGGAAGTTAACGGCGGGAAGCTGCCCGATGTGGTTCACGCTCAGCGGCGCCACGGTCTGCGGAAGATCCGCCACCGCTGAGAGAGGGACCATCTTGTTCTGATTCGATCGAATATAAAGGTCGAGAAGCGCAGCAGGGTTGCGTTGATACTGGGGCGAAACCTCCAGCAGCACATCGTACTGATTTGAGGAAGTCTGGATGGTGGTCACGCGGCGGCTGCCGTAAGCGTCGTAAAGCGTGTTGGCGATCATGTCCGGGGTAATGCCGACTGCCAGAGCCCGGTTGCGGTCAATCTGCACGTTGAGCCTGGGGCTGCCCAGCCGCAAATCACTGAAGATGTCCTGCAGATCCGGAACGGTATGTAACTTCGCCTCGAGTACAGGGGCCCACTTGTAAAGCTCAGCCGTGTCGGCGTCCTGCAGCGCGACGGAATATTGGCTGCGGCCTTCGTTCTGCCCAAGTGTGATCAACGGCGGGGATTGCAAAAACACCATCAGGCCGGGGATCCTCGACAGCTGCCCTTGCAGTTGCGCCAGGATAGCGTTCACGTGCGGGCGATGTTTGTCTTGTTTCAGGGCGATAAACATCATTCCCTGGTTCATCGTGCCCATCACGCCCACACCACCTCCGAAGGATTCAACCCAGGGATTCTTCAGAAGCACCTGATTCACCTGTTGCTGCAGATGGACCATTTCGTCGAACGACGCATCCTGCGCTGCCTCGTCTCCGCCGAAAGCAAAGCCCTGGTCCACCGTCGGCATGAAGCCTTTGGGCATGATGACGAACAGGTACAGCGTTACGACGGTGAGTACGGCGCTTGTGAACAAAGTAATCCTGCGATGCTGAAGAACGATCACCAAGGTCCGGCGGTACAACTCATTCAGCCAGTCGAAAAACTTCTCGGAGGAGCGGTAGAAAGCGCCTGTCGGGTGGCTTTCGTGACGCAAGAACCGGCTGCAGAGCATGGGAGTGAGGGTGAGTGAGATCACGCCCGAGATCAGCACCGCAACCGCAATGGTGACGGAGAACTCACGAAGCAGTCGGCCGATGATGCCGCCTAGGAAGAGCACTGGAATGAACACCGCAACCAGCGAAACGGTCATGGAGATAATCGTGAACCCCACTTCGCGCGCTCCGTCGATCGCCGCTTGCATTCGCGGCTTACCCATTTCCATGTGACGGACGATATTTTCAAGCATCACAATCGCGTCGTCCACTACAAAACCCACACACAGCGTCATGGCCATCATCGACAGGATGTCGATGGTGAAGCCAAGCAGCTTCATAGCGGCAAATGTGCCGAGCAAGGAAAGCGGAACTGCCAGGCTGGGGATAACCGTCGCCGAGACGTTACGCAAGAAGACGAAGATCACCAGAATGACTAGGCAGACGGTGAGGAGCAATGTGAATTTGACATCCGCAATGGAATCGCGGATGTTCGCGGAAGCGTCAAAAGCCCGCCCGATGTCAATGCCGGCTGGCATACTCTGTTTCATTGCCGGAAGCAAGGCCTTCACGGCGTCGGCTACTTCCACGGTGTTTGAGCCGGGTTGTTTCTGCACGGCTAAAACGATGCTGCGCTTATCCCGGATCCAGAAAATCGCCTTATCATTGCTGACACTATCACGCACGTTAGCCACTTCGTCAAGGTAGACAGGGCTGCCGTTGCGGTAAGTAACAATCAGCCGTGTAAACTGGGAAGCAGAGGTAAGCTGGCTGTTTGCCTGCACCGTGTAGGCCTTGGCAGAGCCATAGAGTTCGCCCGCAGGCAAATTCAAGCTACCGGTGGAGAGGGCCCCGCGCACCTGTTCCAGGTCGATCTGCCGGGCAGCCAGCTTCTCAGGATCGGCCTGCACGCGCACCGCATATTTCTGCGCCCCAAAGACCTGCACACGAGCCACGCCGTTGGTCATGGAAAGCCGCCGCCCCATCATCGTCTCGGCATAATCGTCAAGCTGTGCAAGCGACATGGTCTTCGATGAAACAACGATGTAGAGAATGGGCTGTTCCGCCGGATTCACCTTTGAGTAAGAGGGCGGGGAAGGCATATTTGTGGGAAGGCTTCCCTGGGCTCTTGAGATGGCCGCTTGTACGTCTTGCGCGGCTGAATCAATGTTGCGGCTCAAATCGAACTGCAACGTGATGGAGGTGGAGCCCAGCGTGCTGGCCGATGACATGCTGTTGATGCCCGCGATGGTGGCAAACTCCGCTTCAAGCGGCGTCGCCACAGACGATGCCATGATGTCCGGGTTGGCGCCGGCAAGCGAGGCCGAGACCTGAATGGTGGGATAATCCACCGCCGGAAGATTGCTGACGGGCAGCGAAGTGTAACTGATGACGCCAAAAATCAGGATGGCGGCCATCAGCAGTGTGGTTGCGATAGCGCGGCGGATGAAGATATCGGTAAAGTGCATACGGCTTTCCTAAGACTGTCCCGGCGTTCCGCTGCCTGTTGACTCGCCAAGCTGCGTCTGCTTATCGAGCAGACGAACCTTTGCACCAGGCGCCAAGCGCATCTGACCTTCGGAGATCACCACTTCACCCGGCTGTAGACCCGCGCCGATGACCGATTCTTCATCCGCCTTAAGCGGTGTGTAATTGCGCAGCACGGTGACGGGCCGCATCGCCACCGTATTGTCTCCGGAGTTCATCACCCACACATACTTTCCTTGCGGGCCGGTCTGCACCGTTCGGCTGGGGACAAGGATGCGATTATGTTCCAGGTTGAGCCGTGCCTGAACGTTCACAAACTGCCCCGGCCACAACGCGTGATCGGCGTTGGGAAACTCGGCCTTCAGCTTGATCGTGCCCGTCGTGTTGTCTACTGAGCTGTCGATGAACCGCAGCGTGCCAGTGGCCATGTTCTGGCTGTCAGAACTTGCGCTCACCATCAGGGGATGCGCGGCGTTATACTTCTGCACCTGTGGAAGCAGTTGCTCGGGTACCCCGAAGGAAACATTGATGGGCGAGATCTGCAATAAGGTGACCAGCGCCGCATCGTTGTCTTTAATCAGATTGCCGGCTTTCACCGCGATGGTGCCCGCCCGGCCGCTGATAGGTGCTGTGATTTTTGTGTAATCGAGCTGGAGCTGCGTTTCCGCCAGCTTGGCTTTATCAGCCCCGATGGCAGCAAGCGCGCTATCAACCCCCGCCTTGTCGGCGTCCAGACTGGCCTGCGAGGAATCGGCCGTGGCCACCACTTGCTCGGTTTGCTCCTTCGAGTAGATCCCTTCCTTAGAGAGTTGCAGGCCGCGGTCGGCTGCGGAACGCGTCTGCTTCAGCATGGACTGATCTTTCACGACGTTTGCACGGGCCTGCTGCTCGAGCGCAGCGTCCTTAGCCAGATCCGCCTGGTACTCAGCGATTTGACGTCGAAGCGGCTCGGGATCGATCTCAAACAGGAGTTCGCCTTTCGCCACGTTTTGCCCCTCAGTGAAGGTCACCCGCAACACCTGGCCGGCCACGCGCGATTTCACGTCCACCGTCGCCATGGACTCCACGTTGCCTACGGCCGAAACCGTAAGCGGCACGTCTGACGAGATGGCCTGCACGGCGCGTACCGGAACAGCCGGCATCATCATCGCGCCGCCCCCAGCGTGCATCGCGTCCTTCCTTGCGCAGGAACTAAACAGAGCCGCACACACCAGCGCGAAAACAGTAAATAAGGTTTGTGATTTTGAGGAGAATAGGTACACGCCACCTGCTACGGGGAGGGATTAGCTTTATCGTCCCACAACTTACCTGCATTTGTGAGCCCACAAGGTAAGGTACGGTTGTGAGCGGGAAATGTTCCGCAGACAGCCGGTGAAAGCAAACAATTTATGACTGTGGCGTTCATTGCCGAACCGTGAGATGCGCGTTTCTGAACAGGCGATTAGCTTACTGATGAGCCGCTACGGCCCAGGTTCTGCGCCCCATCTAGTCTCGGTGCCCGGGCGCATCAACCTGATCGGGGAGCACATCGACTATCACCAGCTCCCGGTCTTGCCTATGGCGATTCAGCGGAATATATCGATTGCTTTTCGAGTGCGCACTGACCGGCGCGTACGGACCGTTAGCTCACTTGAGGCGGCTGCGCGAGAGTTCTCTTTGACAGACCATATAGAGCCTGGACCCGCTGGAGATTGGGCCAACTATCTGAAGACTGCAGCAGTCGCCGTAGAGACATGCTGGCCTCTGGTTTGGGGGATAGATGCTGCCGTCGCCTCTGATCTACCAGTTGCGGCAGGGTTGTCTTCCTCTTCCGCCCTGTTGGCTGGTTTTGCCATCGCGCTGCTCAGAGCCAATGACATCTATCCGACAGTTGAAGATTTGATGGCCGTGTTGCCGGAAGGAGAGCATTTTGTCGGTACGCGCGGCGGAGGAATGGATCATGCCGCTGTCATGGCCGCGTGCCGCCAAAGATCTGATAAATTCCTACAAGCGGCGTCGGGCGGCTTGGGAGTCCCGCAGGGCAGTCTGGCGTTCCGGCAGTACAGTACCACCGGCCCATTAAAGGCCAAGCAAGTTGCGTTACATCTTTGTTTCGACCATCCTCTACAAGGGCCCACTAGACTGAAAGAGTCGTAAACCCAATGGCAATTGCAAACGTAGGTAAGTCCGGCGTCACCGTCTCCGCGCCGGCTTCAGGCAGCAACACCAGCGCCATGGCGATGGTAACAACCCTGTTCTTCATGTGGGGATTCGTCACGTGTCTGAATGACATTGTGATCCCGCACCTGAAGTCCATCTTCGACTTGAACTATGCGGAAGCAATGCTAGTCCAGTTCGCGTTCTTTTCCGGTTACTTCGTGTTCGCGTTGCCTGCCGGCAAGATTATTGACTTTATTGGTTACAAGCGCAGTATGGTTGTGGGCTTGCTCACCATGGCGCTGGGGGCCATTCTGTTTATCCCGGCTGCCAGCGTGCCCGCATTCACATTCTTCTTAACAGCGCTGATTATTGTGGCCGCCGGCATCACCGTGCTGCAGGTTTCCGCCAATCCCTACGTTTCCGTGCTGGGGCCCCCTCAAACTGCCTCCAGCCGCCTCAATCTTACCCAGGCCTTCAATTCACTCGGAACCACGATTGCCCCGTTTTTCGGAAGCATGTTGATTCTGAGTAGCGTGCCCAAGAGTGAGGCCGAAATGCGGCAAATGGCGCCCGATATTCTTCATGCCTACCGCTTGCACGAAGCCGCCACAGTCAAATTGCCTTACTTGCTGATTGCCTTGACGCTGGTTGTGCTCGCCATTGTTATTGGCCTTTATAAGTTGCCTGTCATCCGCACAATTGAAGATCCTTCCGAACTTGCCGGTGGCGACCTCCATAACGCTCCCAGCATCTGGAGCCAACGTCACCTCGTGTTAGGCGTCGTCGGTATCTTTGTCTACGTAGGCGCCGAAGTGGCCATCGGCAGCTTCCTCGTGAACTACTTTACGCAACGTGATATCGGCGCTCTGTCGGAAAAACAAGCGGCGGTGTACGTCTCGTTTTACTGGGGCGCCGCCATGGTCGGCAGGTTTATTGGTTCGGCGGTGCTGCAAAAATTGCGGGCAGGGAACGTCTTGGGAATCGTCGCCATTGTTGCGTGTCTGCTGGTCTCCCTCTCCATGCTTACCTTTGGTTCTGTTGCCATGTGGAGCATCCTTTTAGTGGGCTTGTTTAACTCCGTCATGTTCCCAAGTATCTTTACCCTCGGAATCGCCGGACTGGGGCCTCTGACCAGCAAGGGCTCAGGCTTGTTGGTAGCCGCTATTGTGGGGGGCGCCATTATCCCGGTTGCCGAAGGCCTTCTGGCCGATAAAATCGGCATTCATCACGCTTTCATCCTGCCAGTACTCTGCTACCTCTACATTGCCTATTACGGCTTCCGGGGATCAAAGCAGCTCAAGGCCGCCTGACCCGCCGGAAAATCTCGTATGACGAACATGTTGCCAAGACTAAAGGGAAAGAATGTCCTGATTACCGGAGCGTCCGCCGGGATTGGTGAAGCGATCGCTATCCGGTTCGCACAGGAAGGCGCAAACGTAGCTATCAATTATTACCTCGATCAGGATCTTGCCCAGGCCGTCAAGGCGGAAGCGGATGCAGCCGGCAAGGGGGCCACGATAGGTCCCACAGAGGTAAGTCCCAAGAACATGACCGTGCAGGCGGACGTCTCTAACGAACAGCAAGTAGTTAAGATGTTCGAAACCGTAATTGGCACGCTTGGTTCACTGGACATTCTGGTGAACAACGCCGGTATTCAGAAGCCGGTGCCTAGCCACGAGCTGGAGATGTCTGACTTCGACAACGTTCTGGGCGTAAACCTTCGTGGTGCATTCGTTTGTTCGCGCGAAGCTCTTCGGCATTTCCTGGCGCGAGGAATCAAGGGCGTCATCGTCAACAACTCGAGCGTGCACCAGATCATCCCCAAGCCGAAGTACCTGCCGTATTCCATCAGTAAGGGTGGCATGGAAAACCTGACCAAGACGCTGGCTCTTGAGTACGCCGGCAGAGGCATTCGAGTGAACGCAGTGGGACCGGGCGCCACTGTTACGCCTATTAACAATGCCTGGATCAACGATCCCAAGGCACGCGCCGAGGTGGAAAGCCACATCCCCATGGGGCGCGCTGCCACCGCCGAGGAGATCGCGAGTGTGTTCGCTTTTCTCGCTTCTGACGACGCCTCCTACATCACCGGACAAACGCTGTTTGCCTGCGGCGGGCTGACTCTCTATCCTGAGTTCCGGACTGCCTGGTCTTCTGGTGAGTAATTCCCCAATCCGCTTAACCAAGACTTGATCCTATCGGCGCTTTGCCGCGCCCGGACCTCCCACTTCAAGCACCCGCGGAACACGGTCGGCAGCGCGGGAAAGGATGGGAAATTTCAGGTGCGGTTCTGTCTGATACCAGTAGGCCGTAGAAAAGAAGCTGTCCGAGCGATGGTTTGCGTGGCCGTGTTCGATGCTTACCTTAATCGATTTCTCAAATGTGATCGGACTTTCCAAATGCCAGCGATAAAGGCAGTATCGACCCCCCACGCGTTCCGGGTCCACTATATACGGGGCGCCGTTGTGCGGATAGGAGAACGGCTGGGCTGCGCCGACCCCGCCGAAATTCCAGGCGCCATTGTAGTAGTCTTCCGTCCCCGTGCCTTGGATAACCGGGCGGTCGCCCCCGTCAATGAAGATCATCTCATCGCCTTCCCCCCACCAACCATCCTGGTTTTGTAGCACTGCGTGAGTCACCCCAACGAAGTGGCCCAAGCCCTGTGCTTCAAGAAAAGTGTAGTTCCCCTCGCCTGTCTGGTTCTTCTTGTCATTCACTGACGATTGATAGTCGCTTTGCCACGCGTCTGTCCACCCTAGGCACGGCGTCGCCTGCCGGTACTGCGCGTGGAAGTATCCCATCTCTCCAGGCATCTCCCGAAAGCTGACGAAATCGACGTTGTAGTAGACGCTGTCAGCTGGTTTAACTCCCTCGTTGGTTAGCGTGATGCGAGCAGCTTTGGCAAACGGCATCGGGAAGTACGCATTCATTGCTTTGATCGATGCAACGCTAGTCAGTGCGGAGTGATATAGGAAGTAGTCACCTAAGCCGAGTCCGAAGAAGTCGCCGAGCGGGACCTCTACCGAAGGCTGATCCTCCCCGTCCCAGTAAGCTCGCAGAACCAGTTTCTTCAGGTGATAGTCTTCATGCGAATTGATGGTAAACCAGATATGCGTCACCATGCCCGGGCCTGCTGTGTTCAGGACGTCGAGGGCGGCGCCCGGTTCCAGTTTCGCAAAATCGTTGTTGCCGCCCGAGCGGTCATAGCTGGAGCTCCGCCGCGTTCGATAGCTGCGCAGCGTTGCCAACTGACCCAGCGCCGAAGCCGAATCTGTACCGCTACTGCTTTGTGCTGACAAGGTCTGCGCTGCTGAGCTTCCGGCCGCGCCTGGCGCCGCCAATGCTGCCGCGCCAGTTGCGCCAACAAGGAATCCGCGTCTTCCAATAATCGGCTTGCTTCTTCCGGTTGTTTCCATGCTTTGATGTACCCTCCTGTTGAGGATGCCTCACTCAAGACGTAGAACGAAACATATCATTCGCCAAAGTCTCTCGCCAGACTTTCGCGCAAAAGAGCCATGCTGATCCATCCATACAAAAGCGCGCGCCAGATGGGAGCGGCAGCTGCCTTGCGCGCCGCCGTCCGCATTCGCGAACTCAGTCAGCAGCAAGAGCTGGTATCGGTTGTGTTCGCAACGGGCGCTTCCCAGCTGGAGACCCTTCGTGCCCTCACCACCATGCCGGATATTCCATGGCCGCGCGTAACAGGCTTTCACATGGATGAATACCTGGGGATTTCAGATCAGCATCCGGCCTCCTTCCGCCGCTACTTGCGCCAAGAGCTTGTCAGCCGCGTTGCCATGCGCGAATTCCACCAGATCGACGGGAACGCCGCCGATCCCGGCAAGTTCTGCCTCCATTACGCCGGCCTGCTGCGTCAGTACCCACCGGACCTCTGTCTGCTGGGCATCGGCGAGAATGGCCATCTTGCGTTCAATGACCCTCCGGAAGCGGACTTCGATGATCCGAAAGATGTAAAGGTGGCGGTGCTTGACGAAGCCTGCCGCCACCAGCAGGTGAACGAAGGTTGGTTTCGTTTGCTGTCAGAGGTCCCAGCGGCCGCTATCACGCTCACCATCCCAACTCTGCTTCGGATTCCTGAGCTGATCCTTTCCGTTCCGGGCGATCGCAAACGCGAGATCGTACACCGAGCTCTAACTGAAGAAATCTCGACCCGCTGTCCGGCTACCATTCTGCGCACTCACCCTAATGCTCGCCTGTATGTCGATGCGGCTTCGTATCCGCAAGGCTGAGGTCGTCGAATGGATGCCACAACCATACAGAAGCATCGCCGAACCGTCTGGCAATCCGTAGTCGAGGCAATAAAGGGCACGCATCAGGACTTCACCGAAGGCTCCATCAGCCGCGCGGTCTTCCTGCTTGCCACTCCCATGGTGCTCGAAATGTTCATGGAGTCGCTGTTCGCGATCGTGGACGTGTTCTGGGTCACCCGGCTCGGATCGATGGCCGTCGCGACCGTAGGTCTTACCGAATCCATGTTGACGCTCGTCTTCTCCGTCGCTTTCGGCGTCAGTATGTCCACCACTGCCATGGTCGCCCGTCGCATTGGCGAGAAGAACACTCCAGGCGCCGTGACCGCCGCCACCCAATCTATCTTGCTCGGCATCACAATAGCTCTCTTGATGGGCCTGCCGGGATTCTGGTTTTCGTCCGTCTTACTCGGGTTGATGGGCGCCCCGGCTGAGCTGATCGCAAGCGGGCACCGCTACACAGCCGTCGTGTTCAGCGGCAGCATCAGCATCATGCTGCTGTTCCTGAACAACGCCATTTTCCGCGGCGCCGGCGATGCAGCCGTCGCCATGCGCGTCCTCTGGGTGGCGAACCTGATCAATCTAGTGCTCGATCCCTGCTTCATCTTCGGCTTGGGTCCATTCCCCGCGCTAGGCGTCACCGGCGCTGCCGTCTCCACACTGATCGGGCGGACCTCCGGCGTGATCTACCAGTTCTGGATACTCACACACGGGCGCAGCCGAATCTCGATTCGTGCCAAAGACATTCGCATCGTGCCCGACGTCATCTTGGCTCTCATGCGCGTCTCCTCTACCGGCGTGCTGCAATTCGCAGTGGGCCATACCAGTTGGATCGTGCTGGTGCGAATCATCAGTGCATTCGGCAGCGCGGCGGTCGCCGGTTACACCATCGGTATTCGCATCTTCATATTCGCGGTGCTCCCGTCATGGGGCCTCAGTGGCGCCGCCGCGACGATGGTGGGCCAGAACCTGGGGGCAGGGAAGCCCCATCGCGCCGAGCGAGCGGTCTATCTCACGGCCTTCTATAACGTGCTTGTGCTTGGCGCGGTCGCCTTCGTTTTTATCGCATTCCCTCGACAGATTGTGGCCGCATTCACCTCCGACGCCACAGTCGCGCCGCTCGCCGTAAGCTGCCTCCGCATCCTCGCCTGCGGCAACCTGGCGTATGCAGTCGGCATGGTCATGGTCCAGGCCTTCAACGGAGCGGGCGATACCGTAACCCCCACCATCATCAACATCATCGGCTTCTGGTTTTGCGAGATCCCGCTCGCCTGGGTGCTCGCCTTTCCTGCTCACATGCAAGTGCGCGGCGTCTTCATATCCATCCCCTGCGCGGAAGCGCTCATCACCTTCATGGGAGTCTCCATGTTTCTGCGCGGCCGCTGGAAAAAGCGTGTCATTTGATCTCTGAAGCGCCCCCCTTCGCCTGAGATTTGTGGGGATTCCTCCGTACCCTATATAGGGAACTGCACTCTCCTGTTGAACAGTCCTGTCGAATCTGAACCTGCGCCCGACCGCTATCGGCAGCTTCAACCTGAATACTTCCGGCATTTCCGCTGTCTGGCTGATGCTTGCCCCAATACCTGCTGCGAAGGCTGGCGCGTCGGCATCGACAAGAACACCTACGGTAAGTATCAGCAGTCTTCCGATCCTGTGTTACAGCCGGCCTTCCAGCACCTCATAACCATCAACCCAGCCCGCACCAGTGACGATCATTACGCTACCTTCGCAACCTCGGGCGGACGCTGCTCATTCCTCTCCGAAGGTCTTTGCTCCATTCAAAAGCGCCTGGGCGAAACTTACCTGGGTGCCGCATGCGCCTCATTCCCGCGCGTCACGAACCTGGTCCAGGGTGTCCTTGAGCGGTCGCTTGACTTCTCGTGTCCTGAAGCCGCGCGGCTCGCCCTCCTTGATCCGGCGCCGCTTCGCTTTTCCCTGCTGGACACAGATCCAGCGGAACACCACGACGCCGTCGCCCAGCCTAGCCACGGCCGTATCTTCAATAGCGCTTTTTCGGCCGCGCATGTCGCTGAGGTCCGTAGATTCGTTCAGTCCATTCTGCAAAACCGAAAGTATTCCGTCGCGAAGCGGCTCATCCTGCTCGGCCACGTTTGCGACAAACTGAACGAAATCGCCACCGAAGGAAACTACCAGGCAACGCAGGCCGTTCTAGAAGGCTTCGCTTGCGCTATCGACGGCGGCCTCTTTGACCAGCATTTAAGCGGTGGGGCGGCCAACCCCGCCACTCAATTGGGCATCGTACTCGATCTCATTGCGGAACGCCTTCAATCCGATTTCACGCACCGGCGCTTCCTTCAGCTTTACCAAGAGTTCCTGGAGGGGCTGCACTGGTCGCCGGATGCCACCCTGCAGCAGATCGGCGCGCACTACGCCCAAGCGCATCAACAATATTATGTCCCCCTCATGAGCCAACACGAATACGTGCTGGAGCATTACTTAGTGAACAATGCCTTCAAGGCCTTATTCCCCTTCGGATCACAGAGCCTCAATAGAGCGCTGAATCTTGCGACCCCGCGGGCCATCAACGGCCAATACCTACTGATGACCTCCTACTACGCCATCCTCAAAGCCATGCTGATTGGTGTGGCGGGTCTGACGTGCCTTCGATAAACTCAACCGCGTAAAATTGAGGATCTCAGCTTCGGCGGCAAAGCGACGAAGGAGGATCCAACCATGAAGAAGGGCCGATTCAGCGAAGAGCAAA
>JAABUQ010000684.1_pt1 | contig 78683 bp, 74 predicted proteins | sample 5560001 | NCBI WGS metagenome assembly JAABUQ01 (sample SAMN10711888, study PRJNA513371) | rock metagenome | isolation source: Antarctica rocks | place: Antarctica: Victoria Land, Finger Mt nord | collected 2015-12-18 | reverse complement strand
TGGTACGGTATGATGGTCTCACGGTTGGTGTACCTCCTAGATGTTTGCAATCCAAGAGTTACACCGCCGTCTTTTCATTTCCCGGAATGGCTATCCGAGAATTCCCCCGCAAATTGGAACGAGCTCAAGGCGCGTGACATCGTCAACGAAACGCACACATCGCTCGGCTATTGGTCGGTATCGCTAGTGCGGCATCGATCATCAAGAAGGTCAACCGTGGTAAAGCTATTTTGGAGACACTACACTAGGCGCCGCGATCCGCGAACCAGCCGCTCGGCTCGACCGCGAGATTGACGTTGATCTGTTTGACCTCGGTATACGCGTCGTAGCCGTACGTGCCGAGTTCCCGGCCGATTCCCGACTGCTTGTAGCCGCCCCACGGCGCCTCGTTGTACGTCGGGTGATAGGCGTTGATCCAGGTTATGCCGGCCCGGAGGCGGCGCACGACGCGATGCGCGCGCGCGCCGTCGGTTGTGAAGACGGCGCCCGCGAGCCCGTAGGGCGAATCGTTCGCAAGCCGTACGGCGTCGGCTTCATCGTCGAAAATTTGCACCACGAGTACCGGCCCGAAGATTTCCTCGCGTACGATGCGCATCGTGGGGGTCACATCGGTGAAGATCGTCGGCACGATGAAGTTGCCGCGTTCGCCGAGCGCACCCGCGAGCCGATGGCCGCCGCATGCCAGGGTCGCGCCCTCGGCTTGGCCGATACCGATGTACGCCTCGACGCGGTCGCGCTGCGCCCGGCTCACGAGCGGCCCCATCTCGGTCTCGGCGGCGAACCCGTCGCCCACGATGATTCCCTTCGCACGACGGATCAGTTCGTCCGTGAATTTCTGGGCGATCCGCCGCTCGACGAGCAAACGCGAGCCCGCGGAACACACTTGCCCTGCATTGGCGAAGATCCCGAAGAGCGCATAATCGATCGCGGTCGCGAAGTCGGCGTCGGCAAAGACGATGTTGGGCGATTTCCCGCCGAGCTCGAGCGAAATCTTTTTTACGTTGCACGCGGCGGCACGCATGATCGTCTGCCCGGTCGGCACGCTTCCGGTGAAGGCGATCTTGTCGACGTCCATACTTTCCGCAAGCGCGGCACCGGCGATGGGACCGGCACCCGGCAACACGCTGAGCACGCCGTCGGGGAACCCCGCTTCGCGAGCGAGTTGCGCGAGCCAGAGCGCCGAGAGCGGCGTGTATTCGGACGGCTTGAGAATGCAGACGTTTCCGGCCGCGAGCGCCGGCGCAAGTTTCCATACCGACATGAGCAGCGGATAATTCCAGGGCACGATCTGAGCGCACACGCCGATCGGTTCGCGCACGGTAAACGTCTGCGACGGCGCCGGCACATCGAAAGTCTGGCCGTGCGGCTTCGTTGCGAGCCCGGCGTAATAGCGAAAGCAGTTGGCGGCATCGGCGACATCGTAGGCAGCTTCACGCAACGGTTTGCCGCAGCCGAGCGTTTCCAGATGCGCGAAATCCGCGGCGTTGGCGTCGATGAGGTCGGCGAGTTTATTGAGCAAACGCGCGCGGTCGAGGGCCGGCGTTTGCGGCCACGGACCCTCGTCGAAGGCCGTGCGCGCGAGCGCGATCGCGCGCCGCACATCGTGCGCGGTCGCTTCAGCCACGCGGGCGACGGTCTCGCCCGTCGCCGGATCGATGCAGGCTCGCGAGCCGCCGTCGTGCGCGGCGCTGAACGCCCCGCCCACAAACATCAGCAGCGTCCCGTCGCTGCCGCGTTCGAGATGACGCAGCGACGCGGTCCGTTCGGCGGTCGATGGTTCGGTTTGCAGCATGGCGTACTCCCCGGAGACGTGTATGAATGGAAGTGGACGATTTAGGCGCTCAGCGAAAGCCGCTCGCGCGCCATCTCGTCGAGCGCACGCGCCAAAATGGCGAACACGCGGTCGGCTTGTTCGCGTTCGATCGTGAGCGGCGGTTCGACGCGTACGGTCCGCGCGTTGAAGAGGGTCCCGGCGACGAGCACACCGTGCTCGAAAAGATATTTCGAGACGGCGAAACCCTCCGCGTCGCTCGCAAACTCAAGGGCGATCAAGAGTCCCTTGCCGCGCACGTCGACGACGATCTTTTCATGACCGCGCACCGCGTCGCGCAGACCCGCGAGCATGTACGCACCGAGCTCCGCCGCGCGCTGCGGCAAGCGCTCCTCGAGCAAGACGTCGATCGTCGCAATCGCGGCCGCACACGCGAGCGGGTTACCGCCGAACGTCGTCGTGTGCAGGAACGGGTTATCGAACCAGCGTGAGAAAACGGCCTCCGTCGCGACCGTCGCACCGATCGGCATCACGCCGCCGCCAAGCGCTTTCGCAAGGCACATGATGTCGGGCACGACGTTCCAGTGTTCGCACGCGAACATCGTTCCCGTGCGGCCCATCCCCGTCTGTACCTCATCGAAGATCAAGAGCGCACCGAACTCGTCGCAAAGTTTGCGCACGGCCGGGAGATACTCGTCGCTCGGCAGATTCACGCCGCCTTCACCCTGAATGGGCTCGAGTAGCACGGCGCCGACGTCGTCGCCCGTCATACGGCAGGCGTTGAAGATATCGACCAGCGCCAGCGTGTCGTTGAAGGGCACGTGCTTGAAGCCGGGCAGCATCGCGCCGAACGGAATGCGAAAGGTCGATTTTCCGCTCGCCGAGAGCGAGCCGAAACTCTTCCCGTGAAAGCCCCGCGTCGCAACGACGATCGTCCGTTTCTTCGGATCGTACGCGCGCGCGAGCTTGAGGGCGGCCTCGACCGACTCCGTGCCGCTATTGCTGAAAAACGCGTAGTTCAGATTGCCCGGCGTGAGCAGCGCGAGGGTCTTCGCGAGCATCGCGCGCAGTGGATCGAGCAGATCTTGACTGTGCAGCGCTTGGCGGTCGAGTTGCGCGCGCACGGCCGCGATCACTCTGGGATGACGGTGCCCGATATTGAAGATGCCGAAGCCGCCCAGACAGTCGATATATTCGCGGCCGTTGACATCGGTGAAGACGTTCCCGCTATCGGACCACTCGACCGCAGCGTCGAAGGTCCCGTTCGCGCCGGCCTTGCGGTACGCGAGAAATCCGGGATTCACGTGATCGCGGAAGCCTTCGACGGTCTCACGCACGATCCAATCGGCTTGGGCGCGATCGATCGCGGGCGTATGGATGAGTGCTAGGACGCTTTGTGTATAGGCGCGGACGTCATCGGTTGATACAAGAATTTTGGACCTCGCTGTTAGCTCTGCGTGAAGTGGTGGGTGTCAAAAGGTGAGGACGCGCGCGCAGGCGCGTTCGAGTGCGGTGAACCCGCGAGCGAGTTCGTGATCCGTCGCGACGAGCGGGACGAGCACGCGCAACACGTTGGCGTGCGGACCCGCGGTGAGAGCCACGAGCCCTTCATCGAAAGCCGCCGCGACGACGCGTTGCGCGAGGCTCTTGCCGTCCAAACGGGGTCGGTCCGCAAACTCGATGGCAAGCATCGCGCCGAGTCCGCGAACGTCGACGACCGCGTCGCCATAGGTCGCGGCGAGCGCGTCGAGCCGCGCGCGAACCGCGGCGCCGAGCCTCCGCGCTTGAGCGAGCACGTCGTCATCCGCGAACGCATCGAGCGTTGCGAGAGCCGCCGCGCAGGCCAGCGGATTCCCCGCAAACGTGCCCCCGAGGCCGCCCGGTTCGACCGCGTCGACGATCTCCGCGCGGCCAACGACGCCCGAAAGCGGCAATCCGCCGGCGACACTCTTTGCGAACGTGATCAGATCGGGCTCGACCTCCGCCTGTTCGATCGCAAACATCGTTCCCGTGCGCCCGAAGCCGGTTTGAATCTCGTCGACGATGAGCACGATGCCATGCCGGTCGGCAAGGCCACGCAATTCGCGTAAAAAGGCAAAGGGCGCAGGCGTGAAGCCGCCTTCACCGAGCACGGGCTCGATGATGAACGCCGCGACCTGCTCGGGGGCGACCTGCGTTTCGAAGAGGGCAGCGAGTGCGCGCAAAGCGGCCGGCGTATCGAAGCCGCGGCGTGCATCGGGAAACGGCGCCTGATAGATCTCCGGCGCGAATGGGCCGAAATTCTGTTTGTACGGCGCCACCTTCCCGGTCATAGAAAGCGCGAGCAAGGTGCGGCCGTGATATCCGAGTGCGAAGGAGACGACCGCGGGCCGGCCGGTCGCGGCGCGCGCGATCTTCACGGCATTCTCGGTCGCCTCCGCGCCGCTCGTAAGCAGCAGCGTCTTCTTCGGCCCCGTCCCGGGCGCGAGCGCGTTCAGCCGTTCGCAGACGGCGACGTACCCCTCGTACATGCCGACTTGGAAACACGTGTGCGTGAAGGCTTCGAGCTGGGCGCGGACCGCGGCGACGACGCCGGGATGCCGGTGGCCGAGATTGAGCACGCCGATGCCGCCGGCGAAATCGATGTAGGCGCGCCCGTCGACATCCCACAGGGTCGCGCTTTGGGCGCGCGCCACGAAGAGCGGATGGGCGGCGGAGACACCACGGGCGACGGCATGACTTCGACGGTCGAGCAGGTCGCCCGCACGGGTTCGGATCGCTTTCACGATCGATTCCTCTCGACGGACGGTAGGATGTCTCTCATTCTACCGTCGTCGCACAACCCCCGGCGCACGTGCACCGGGCAGCCGTGGCGGAGCCTTGCGCCGCGCGGTACACTAGCGCAAATCGACCGCCGGTGCGCCGTAAGCCGGTCTCCGTTCCCGTGGAGGTACTTTTTGCTGGTTCGTATCCGAAGCCTGGTTTTGACCGTTGCATTCGCGTGCGGCATCGTTTCGCCGGCAGTCGGGGGAACGACCGGCGGCCTGCGCGGGCGCGTCGTGGATGCGGCGAGCGGCACGGCGCTCGCGGGAGTGACGGTAAGCGCCGTCTCTCCGTCGCAAACGAGTTCGACGCAAACCGACGGCAACGGCGGCTTCTCGTTCCTCTCGCTCGCCCCCGATACGTACGTGGTTTCGGTCCAGCCCCAAGGGTTCGATCCCATCTCCGCCAGCGGCGTGAGCGTGTTCGCCGATCAAGTCCAAACCGTTGGGACATTCAGCGTCGTGAAGACGCTCAAAGAGATCGGTAGCGTGCGCACGCGGGCGGCGGGGAACCTCGTCCGTCCCGGAACGACCAGCGACGTCTACAGCGTCAATGCGGCGGGCGCGGCGGCGGCGGCGGCGGTAGGGGGACCCGGTGGGCTCAATTCGGCGTACAGCGCGATCGCGACGACGCCCGGCGCGAACGTGCCCCAAGGCCAGCAGGGATGGAATCAACTCGTCTACATTCGAGGCGGCGACTACAGCGACGTCGCAAATGAGCTCGACGGCATCCCCGTGCAGCGCGCCTCGGACTTCGCGCCGATTACGACGCTATCGAGTCTCGGCCAGCAAGAGGTGCAAACGTACACCGGCGGCACCCCACCGTCGGCCGAAGCGTCGGGACTTTCCGGCTTCATCAACCAAGTCATCAAGACGGGAACGTATCCGGGCTACGTCAACGTCAGCGCGGGGGTCGGTGCGCCCAGTTTCTATCACAAATTCAGTTTCGAGGCGAGCGGCGCGACGCCGAGTCGAAATTTTTCGTACTACCTCGGCGTCGGCGGCCAAAACCAAGACTATCGCTATTCCGATCAATTCAACGGCGCCGCGAATTCGCGTTTTTATTATCCGTTGCGGATTGCGACCGGACTCAACGGCAGCGTCTACGACGGCAGCGGGACGGCGCTCTTTTCCCCCGGCCAGAGCTACGCGATCGCGCATACCGCGGAGCGCGATAACCTCGCCAACATCCACATCGGCATCCCGCACAAAGGCGGCGGCCTCAAAGACGACATCCAGCTCCTCTACGTCACAAGCGATATCCAAAGCGATTTCTACAGTTCCCCGAACGATCTCGGCGGGATCCCGCTCATCACGCAAGCCTACGGCGCAGCGCCGACATACACGGACTATTTCCGCTACGGCGGGCCGCTTTTCGCCGCCGCCGATCCGAATGCGATCCGCACGAGCGTCTCGCCCTCGAGCGCCACGCACCAGCCCTTTAGCGGCCTCATCGCTGCGAACGTGCGCGACGGCGACGATCACAACGCGTCGATCTACAAGCTGCAGTACCAAAAGAATTTCAGCCCAGCATCGTACCTGCGCCTCTTCGGCTACGGCGAGTACACCGACTGGTTCATCAACGGTCCCGTGAGTGCGTACACGACGTACGGCGGCGAGATCCAAGACTACGAAGTGCACGGTAACACCTTCGGTGCGACCGCCGTCTACGCGAACCAGCTCAGCGACAAACACCTGCTCACGCTAACCGGTTCGTACCAAACCCAGAAGCTGGAAACGTACAGCGGCAACACATACAAAGGCGCCATCACGACCAATCTCGTCGACGCCAAAGGCAATTGCTACAACCCGCAAAACGGCAACTACGCGAGCTGCTACGCGCCAATCTATAACGCCGACGGTACGCCCAATCCGTACGGCGGCCTCAACTCGCACGGTTCGTTCGGAGCGCCGGCAAAGGGTTTTCCGTCGCAAACGCTGACCCCGAGCGACGCAGCCGGCGTGGCGCTCGTCGCGCCCGCGGGCTCGCCCGCCGCGCTGAGCGGCGCACGCAATCTCGTCACGAACGACGGTCAATCGGCGCAAATCGACGGGATCACGCCCTTCTTCACTGCGGCGTCGTTTGCCGATCAGTGGCACCCAAGCGACCGCGTTACCATCAATGCCGGTCTGCGTGTCGAAAATTATACGTATCGCCTCGACGATACGGCGAGCAACTATCCGGCCCGAAATTTTTGGTTCGGTGCGTACAATCGCGAATTCGCGTTTGGTTCGAGCGCGACGTCGGTCGGACAGTGTTCGCAGACGGGCGCGGGCGGAGTGATAACCGGCATCGGCGTCGATCCCGCGACGGGCGCGTCGCTGTGTGCTGCGGGCACGAACGCAAATCTCGCCAACGTGAGCCCGCGCAAGGTCAGCTTCACGGCGTACCAGCCGCGCCTTTCCTTTACCTATACGCTCGATCCGGATACCGTCTTTCGCGGCGCATACGGCCGGTACGCGGCGCCCTCGCCGACATCGTACCAGCAGTACAACGTACGCCAGCAAGATTCACCGTCGTACATCGGCCAGTTTTTACCGTACGGTTTCAATACGCCGTTCCACAATTCGCGGCCGTCGTACTCCAATAACTACGATTTCTCGCTCGAGAAGCATTTCAAAGGCAGCGACGTCTCGATCAAGCTCACGCCGTTCTACCGTTCCACGCAGGACCAGCTCGCCAACGTTCCGATCGGCTCGCAGGGCATTCTCGACGGCCTCAACGTCGGCCGTCAGCGCAACTACGGCGTGGAATTCCAGTTGCGCAAAGGTGAGTTCGATCGCAACGGGTTCGCGGGGCTCCTCAGCTACACGTTCACGCGCAGCCGCGTAAAATACAACAATTTCGGCGGCGGCAATCGCAACGAAATCGACAATCTCAACGACTACATTCGCAACTACAACGCCTACACGTCGGCGTGTGCGAGCGGTACGGATCCGAAGCTCTGCGGTTCGACGAGCAGCGGCGCGGTCGCAGCCGCGTGTTACCTTCCCGGCGGCGTGGCCGATCCCACGTGCGCGGGCGGCAGCATCGCGAATCCCTATTTCAACGCGAAGCCGCAGCCGCTCTTGGACCGGGGCGGCGAGTACACGCCGTATGACATTCTCCCGGCGCCGTTCCAAGGCGCGAACGGCTATGAAACGCCGCACATCGCGACGCTCGTGCTCAACTACAAGCGCAATAAATTCGCTTTCACGCCGAGTGCGACGTTTAGTTCCGGTTCGTTCTACGGTTCGCCGCTGACCTATCCGGGATACGATCCCGTCTCGTGCAGCGGCGTAAGCGCAGGCAACGCCGCCAACACGCAGACGTGTTCGGGTTATCTTTTCATTCCCGACAAGTACACGGGAAAGTTCGACAGCTTCGGTGACCTGCGCGAGCCCGCGCGGCTCACCCTCAACGCGCAATTCTCCTACGAGGTCACGTCACGTGTGAAGCTCTCGCTCACGATGACAGGCTTAACGGACACCTGCTTCCAGCGCTCGTATGCCTGGGACAATAGAGCGACGTGTGTCTACGCGCAATTGCCGTCGAACGCGCTCGCGCCCGCCGGCAATTTCGTCGCCAATCCGCCCCAGCAGCTCGCTTATCCGTATGCGAGCTGGTACAACAATGCGCAGACGGGCTTCGTCGGGCAGAAGTTACCGATGAACGCGTTCTTGAGCGCGGATATCCGGCTCTAAGCCCGTGAGCGCTCCTCCGTCGCGCGCGCGTCTTTCCCGCGGCGGGTTACTCGGCGGCCTCGGCGCGGCGGCGGCTGCGCTCGTTGCAGGCCCGGCGTTGGGTACACTTCCGGCAACCGCGGCGTCGCAGCATACGGGCGCCGGTTCACCGCGGATCGCGATCGTGGGTGCGGGTATCGCCGGGCTCACCGCCGCGCGGGTGCTGCACGATCGCGGCGTAGCGTGCGTCGTCTACGAAGCGCAGCAGCGTGTCGGCGGACGGATGCACTCCGAACGCGCCTTTTGGAACGACGGACAGGTGAGCGAGTACGGCGGCGAACTCATCGACACCGGTCATACGACGATCCGCGCACTCGCGAAGCGCTTCGAGCTCGCCTTTACCGACGAGGCGGCGTCCGAACCACACGACGGCGAGGTCACGATCTTCGAACGCGGCGCGTACTATCGCGAACGCGACCTCTTTGCCGATTTTCGATCCGTCTACCATACCTTACGCGCACAAGTCGCCGCGCTCGGACCGGCGACGACGTACGCCACGTCGACGGCGACCGGGCGCGCGCTCGACGCGATGACGCTCGCCGAGTGGATCGAACGCTTCGTGCCCGGCGGAGCGCCCTCGCGCCTCGGCACGTATCTGTGGCTGCAGTACGTCGCGGAGTACGGCATCGAAGCGGAACGCCAGAGCGCGCTCAATCTCGTGTCCTGGGTCGGGCGGCAGCCCGGGTATGACTCCGCGACCGGCGCATTCGTCGCGCTCGGACCGTCGGACGAACGCTATCATATCGTCGGCGGCAACGATCGTCTCCCGCGCGCGATCGCAGCCAGTTTGCCGGAGGGCGTCATACGTCGCGGTCAACGACTCGAAGCGATCGCACAGCGCTCGGATGGCCGGGTCGCGCTATCGTTCGCAGCACGGGGCAGCACGCATACGGAACTCGTCGACGCCGCGATCGTCACCGTCCCGTTCGTCGTCTTGCGAACGATCGACACGCGGCGTGCGGCATTCGACGCACGTAAGCGGCTCGCGATCGCGCAACTCGGCTACGGCGATCATTCCAAACTCATCGTGCAATTCGATCGCCGCTTCTGGCACGAGCCCGGCCCCTGGCCGGGCCGGAGCACCGGCGACCTTACCGACGATGCGCTTTCCGGACAGATGTGGGAGGCCTCGCGCGGGCAACCCGGCGCCCACGGCTTGCTCGTCGATTTCAAAGCGGCCAAACGCAGCGCGGCCGTCGTCAGTGCCGAACCGTATACGACGAGCGCGATGCCGGCGACCGCCGCCTATGCACGAAACCTGATCGAGACGCTGGAACGTCCGTTCCCGGGCGCGCGCAAACACTTCACGCATAAAGCAACGCTCAGCCATCTCACGAGCGATCCGTTCGCGCGCGGCAGTTACTCGGGCTGGCTCGTCGGCCAGTATACGCTCTTCGGCGGGTACGAGCGCGTGCGCCAGGGCAACGTGCACTTCGCGGGCGAGCACTGTTCGATCGATCTGCAAGGCTTCATGGAGGGGGCCGCCCGCGAAGGTGCTCGCGCCGCCGGTGACGTGTTGCGCGACCTCGGTCGCGCGCGCGAGGTGGCCGCGATCAACGCATGACTCCGTTACGAACCGGCGTGCTCAACCTCTGGGAAGTGCTCGCGCAATCGATCGCGATGCTCGGCCCGACGCTCACGCCGGTGCTGATCGTGCCGCTGATGTTCGCATCGGCGGGCAATGCGAGTTGGCTCGCGTACGCGTTCGGTTCGCTGCTGCTGCTCGCCATTGCGTTCAACATTCGCGAATTCGCCATCCGCTCGTCATCGGCGGGATCGCTCTACGAATTCGCACGTCGCGCGTTCGGCGCGCGCGGCAGTGCACTCTGCGGCTGGACGCTCCTTTGGGCGTACGGACTCGTCGGCATCGCCGGCCTCACTGGCTTCGTGGTCTTCGCAAAGGCGCTCGCGGGGATGGCGCATGCAAGCGTACCGGGGATCGCCGCGCTTACGTTCTGCCTCGTCGTCGCGCTCGCTTTCGCGTATCGCGATATCCGTCTTTCGACGATCACGTTGCTGCTCATCGAAGCGAGCAGCGTCACCGTCATCACCGTCCTCTTGGCGCTGGTCATCGCGCATCACGGTACGCTCGTCGATCCCGACCAGCTCCAGCTTCGCGGCACAAAACTCTCCGGCATTGCGCTCGGAACGACGATCGCCATCTTCTCACTCGTCGGCTTCGAAAGCGCGACGGCACTCGGCGAAGAAGCGCGCGATCCGCTGCGGACGATCCCGGCCGCCGTTATCCTTAGCGTGATCGTTTCAGGCGTCTTTTTTGTCGTCTGCGCCTACGTCGAAGTGCTCAGCGCGCATGGCCTTTCGGCGACGCTCGACAAGCTCGGCACGCCGCTCGACGCGCTCGCCGATGCCGCGCGCGTGCCTGCCTTCAAGGTCGCAATTGACGCCGGGGCAATGCTTTCGTCCTTTAGTATTACGCTTGCTGCGATGAATGCGAGCGCGCGCATCGCGTTCGACATGAGCCGCACGCGCGTGTTCCCAAGCCTGCTGGGCCGCACGCATCAGACGTTCCGCACGCCGCACGTAGCGCTCGTGGCGTTCGCGCTCGTGTGCGGCGCTGTCGGGGGCGGCATGCTGCTGGGCGGCATTTCGCCGCTCGAGAGCTTCAACGATACGGCGACCCTCGGTTCGTTCGGATTCATAACCATCTATGCGTTCGTGACGCTCGGGGCGCCGGTCTACTTGCGCCGCATCGGCGCCTTACGGTCCCGACACATCGTCGTGGCGGCCGTAACCCTCGCGCTGCTGCTCATCCCGGCGGTCGGCAGCGTCTACCCGGTGCCTCCGGCGCCGACGAACGCGTTCCCGTACATCTTTGCGGGGTACGTCCTGCTCGGGATCGGCATGCTCTGGCGAAGCGCAGGACGACGCGATGACGCCGCGTTCCCGCCGGAAGCCAGCTCAGGCTAAGCCCGGTGTGGGCGTTTGCGGCCGATGCGGGCACTATCACGGGCGACCCGTCTGCGGAAGGAAATCGATGCGTTCGTTGTTCGCAATTTCGGCACTCGGCGCGATCTGCGCCAGCCTGCTGCTGCCGTCGCCCGTCCGCGCCGATCCATGCGACGGGTCGCATTACGAATACGATCACGGCGACTGCTACGATAAAACGGGCAGCACCACGAGCGACATGCTGAAGATGTACGATGACGGCGATCGACTCCAGCAAGATATGATCGCTCGCAGCCGGCCGAGCCTGCCGAGCATGAGTCGCGCCGGGACGACCTGGGGTGCCGACGCGCACGCCAAAATCCGCTCGATGGCGCGCTCGGCCTACCGTCTCTTGAGATTTACGCCGCTCGCGAATTCCTCCGCGATCGACGATCTGACGCATGCGTCCCCGCCGCAGCGCGGCCTCACGCCCGGGTCGTCATGCGCAAGCTCCTGCGCGATTATCGCGCGTATGTGACGGGGCAGGGTTACCCGCCCAATCTCATGGCGACCGGCTACTTCTTCTCGATCGTCGCCGCATACAGCGCGTTCGACGGCGACCACTGGAGCGCAAACGACTTGGCGACCCAAACGTTTACCGGCCTCATGGTGCAGCTTGCCTCACGTCCGGCGCTAGCCCACATGAACAACGCGACGCTCGCGCGCATCAACGACGATCTGGCGCTGACCGGAGCGACGCTGCTGTACGTGGCAAGCGAAGCTCGCGCCCAACACGACGGTGCGGCGCTCGCGCGCATTCGCCGTCAAGCTCGTGCGTTTTTAGTGACTTACCATCACCTCGACCCGCAGCGCACGCGTCTGGACGACACGTACTGCATGGCGAACGCCTGGATCTTGACGGCGCCATGCAATGAGTCGAAATGGATCGCCACCGGCGGTAAGGTCGGGCAGAATCCATTCCAGCTACCGATCGTCGGACGCTGACCGGAGCGACGCTACCCGTCGGCGGCCGCGGCGGCGTCGACCGCGCAGCCAGGCCGCAGCAGGGAATGACGGTAGCCGTAGGCGGCGTAGACGCCGACACCGATGAGGAACCACACGACGAAGCGCAGCCAGGTGCCGCCCGAGAGCCCACCGATCATGAGATACAAACACATCGCAAGGCCGAGCAACGGCACGAGCGGACTTAGCGGCGCGCGAAACGGACGACGCGCGCCGGGATCGGCATAGCGCAGGACGAGCACGCCCGCGCAAACGATCGAAAACGCCGAGAGCGTGCCGATGTTCACGAGTGAGAGCAGCAGATCGAGCGGCACGATACCGGCGAGCATCGCGACGCACAGACCGGTCGTCACCGTCGTCAGGAGCGGCGTGCGCGTGCGCCGGTCGATCTTCGAAACCAGCGGCGGCAGCATCCGATCGCGCGCCATGCAATAGAAGATCCGAACCTGCCCGAGCAGCGACGTCAGCATGACGGTCGTCGTGCCCGCGATCGCGCCGGTCGTCAGCACGCCCGCAAGCCACGGGTTGTTTCCGGCGCGCCGCACGGCGTCGGCCATCCCCGCGTCCTTGTCGATGTGCGCCCAGGGCACGACCCCGACCGTCACGAGCGCAATCGCGACGTAGAGGACGGCGCCGATCGCGAGCGAGCCGAGCACCGCGAGCGGCACGTCGCGCTCCGGACGCTTTGCCTCTTCCGACGCGACCGTCACCGTATCGAAGCCGATGTACGCAAAGAAGACGAGCGCCGCGCCGTTGACGACGCCGTGCAGCCCGTGCGGAAACGCGGGCGTGAAATTTGCGGGATGCGCCAAACCGGCGAGTGCGCCGACGAAGATCACGATAGCGAACACCTGCACGACGACGAGCGCCGTATTGACCGACGCCGACTCCTTGATCCCGATCGCAACGAGCGCCGCGATCGCGAGCACGACGAGGATCGCGAGCAGGTCGACCTGCGTGTGCGCGAGATCGACCTTGCCTCGCGCGAACGTGAGGTGCGCGACGCGAGCCCACGCGGGCAAGGCGATGCCGTAGTTCTGCATAAACGCCTGAACGTAACCGGACCACGACGCCGCGATCGGCGCGACGCTGATGCCGTATTCGAGAATGAGATCCCAGCCGATGACCCATGCAACGAATTCGCCGAGCGTCGCATAGGCGTACGTGTAGGCACTTCCGGCGATCGGAACCATCGAGGCGAGTTCCGCGTAGCAGAGCGACACGAAGACGCACGCGAGCCCCGAAAGCAGAAACGAGACGACGACCGCGGGACCCGCCTCGAGTGTGCCGACGCCGATCGTCGCGAAGATTCCACCGAGCATCGTGCCGAGTCCGACGCCGATGAGGCCGCCGATGCCGAGAACGCGTTTGAGCGCGGGGCCGCCCGCGCTCCGAACGCTCGCATGCGGTTGACGCGCGAGCAGGCGCGCGCGCACGGTCGCTAGGCGCACGTGAGATCGAGAACCCGCGGACGTAGCGCGAGCCGTTCGAGCAGCGCTGCGTAATCGCCCGGGGTAACGTCGTTCCACGTTTTTCCGAGTAGCGCGAGCAGCGCCGCTTCGACGACATTGGTTCCGAACGACCGGCCGCCGAAATCGGGGGTCGTCGTGATGAGTTGTGCGACGCCGCGCACGCGCAGCTCGTCGATATCGCGCGGTGTCAGCGTATTGGTCAGCACGATTTTACCGTCGAGCCGCTCGGGCATGAATTGGCGCATGAAGTGAAAGTCGCCCGCGACGATGCGCGCCTGGGCGTAATACTCGGGATACTTTGGTTGCGGCGCGCGATCTTGTTTCTTCCCGGTCGGATAAAAAAATTGAAACGGCAGTTTACAGGCGTCGGGCAGATAGCGCTGCGCGAGGCTCTCGAATTCCGCGAGACCGCGGACCGGCTTGTCGAGATCGAGTGCGAAGATGAAGTCGCCGAAAAGTACGTCTGCGCCAGCTTCGACAAACGCTTGCGCCATGCCGAAGCGGTCGAGCGCGCTGACCATCAGGACGTTCGTCCCTTGAAGCGTAACGCCGAGCTGGTCGCGCACATAGCGTACGGCCTCGCGCTCGAGCGTGTTCTTCAAACCGCTGCCATCGACGACGGGCGTCGTCTTGACCGCTTCGAGTAAACGCAAGCCGTCGCGCAATGCGAAGCGCTTCGTGCCGGCGTAGAGATAGACGTCGATGCCGCCGAGGCCGATGGCATCGACCGTGCCGTCGAGCTGACGCAGTTTCTGCGTGGCACGTTCGATCGAACCATCCATACCGATGCGTTCGATATCGAACTCTTCATCGAGCAAACGCACGCGCGCGCGATGATCGCGTGACGACGAGCCCAGTGAAACCGAGACGACGCGCTTCACGACGGCTTCCAGAGATGCTGCGAGCCGATGCGCAGTGCGCGATTGAATTTGCTCGACGCGTTCTCCCAGGCGACCGTCGCCGTCAATTCGACCAGCTCGTCGGCGTCGAAGGCAGCGCGGAGCTCGCTGAAAAAACCGTCGTCGACATCGCCGTCCGTCCGCGTCATACGATCCGCGTACGCGAGAGCGAGCCGTTCGCGCGGATCGAAAAGATCGCTCGTCTCCCACGCCGTCAGCGCCGCGAGCTTCGCATCGGCGATACCGAGTTCGCTACCCACGGCAGCGTTGATGTCGGCTCAAAATTCGCAGCCATTGAGTAACGCGACCCGACGATTGAGCAAGGCGACGAGCGCCGGTTGCAACAGCGCGCTTGCGGCCAAGCCCGCCCACATGGCGCGCGCACCGCGAAAGATCGTCGGCCGGCGCGCGTACACGAGGTGATTGGCAAGCGGTGCGCCGTAACGCGCGGCCTGCGCTTCGAGCACCGCGCGGACCGGTGCGTCGGCCGACGCCGCGTCGACGCCCGCGATCCGCATCAGCGCGTCACCATCGCACGGCGCTCGCGGGCCGCCGCTTTGATCTCGGCGATCCGCTCCGGCGTGATCGCCGCATCGAACGCGCGCATGCCCGCGAGTTCGAAACCTGCACGCGTCGCAAGTGCGTCGATCTCGCGCACTTTCGCAAGATCGATGCCCCGCCCGAGCGTGTAGTTCGCGCGCCGGTTTTCTAACGCCAGGACCATCGTCTCCGACATGCACGCAAGCGCCGTCTGCGGCGGCAGGCCGAGATCGAAATCGCGACCCGGCTCGCGCATGCGCGCGAAGCGAGGCGTTCCCGGGACGTGAATATTTCCGCCCTCCGTAACGAGAACGTCCGGTCGTTCGACGGCGACGCGGCGACCGACGTCGTGCGGCAGCGAGAGTTCGCAGACGACGGCGCCCGTCTGCAAGTCGCTCGGCTCGATGAGTTCTTGCGTCGATGTCGTCGCGGTCAAGACGAGCGCACCGCGCGGCACCGACGCGCGAACGTCGGTCGACACCGAAAGCCCGCACGAGACTCGCTCGCGCAACTCGGCCGCCAATTTTTCCAGGCGCGTCCGGTTGCGGGCGACGAGCACGACGTGAGCGACATGCGGCGCGATGAGCTCCACGCATGCCGAGCCGATCGATCCCGTCGCGCCGATAACTACACCCGTCGCCGAGGCGAGCTCGATCTCCATGTCGCGCGCGCCGCGCAGCAAGCTCGCGACGCCGGCGGCGATCGTGAGCGAATTGCCGGTGGTCACGGGAATCGGCGAACGTTCGGCGATCGTCAGGCCCGCGTCGCCCACCACACCCGTGAACGCTCCCAAGCCGACGATCTCCGCCCCCAGGTCCGCGCCGAGCGCAATTGCGGCCAGAATCTTGGCGTAGACGGTCTCGCGCGGCAGGCCGAGCATCTGCTCGGGCATGTACGTCGCGCCGAGGAACCAGCCTTCGGTTTCGCGGCCGTCCGGCGTGCGCACGCCCGTGATGTGCGCGGCTGCGTAGGCCGGCATCCACTCCATGATCTTCTCGATGATGGGCCGGCCTTTACCGACCGCTCCCGGTTCGTACCGTACGACGTCTTCGAGCGACGTCGGATGGATGACGAAGGCGAACTTCACGTGTCCGTCCTTCGCCGCGAGGGCGACCAGGTTCTCTCGCACGGCACCCGCGAACTGGAAGCGGCGTGATCCGTTCCGTCCTGTACCGCAATTCACTGAGCGCGCTGCTCTTCATCGTCGCGGTCGTCGGCATCTTCGTACAAATTCGCGAGGTCCACTTGGGCATCGTGGTACCGCAAACACGCCTGGTCTTGATCGCGTATTTCTTGATCGCGATTTACGCGATCGCGTCGATCGCGCTGCGACTGCGCAGTACGAAGAAAAAGCCCTAGCCGCAGATCACGCGGATTTACGCCGTACCGCAGCGCTCTCGGCTTCGCGCTTGAGTGCCGCCAGCATCATCTCGCTGTTTTCGAGAACTTTTTTATGCAGGGTCGGACCGATGAGTTCCGCGAGCGTCGGCACACCGAAATCGTACTCGACATCGAGCGAGACGAACGTCGCACCATCACGCTCTTCGAACGTCCACGCACCTTCGAAGGTATCGAGATCGCCTTCGAGCAGCTTGTAATCGACGCGTAGCGCCACGTCGTCGAAAAGATCTTCTTCTATCCATTCGATCGGCGCTTCTTCAACGAGTGTCTTCCATCTCGAAATCGTCCGGCCGGGATGACGTTCGATGACCGTCACGAGCTCGACATCGGGCATGAACTCGGGGAAACGCTCTTGCTCTTTGGCCAGCGCATAGACATCGCGCGCGGGCGCGTCGACGACGATCGTGGTGTTGACGAAAGGCATCCCGCTACGTCGTGCTCTCGGGCAAAATGCCGAGTTTGTGATGTGCGGCATGCACGGCGCTGCGCAATGCCGCGAGGCCGCGTTCGATCTCGGCGGCCGTCACGATCAGCGGCGGTTCGAGCCGGATGACGCGCTGCGCGTTGAGCGTCCAGGCGGTCGTGACACCGGCTTTGAGCATCTCGGGCACGATCGTCCCCGCGTAGCCCTCGCTGCGCAGCTCCATCCCAACGAGCAAGCCGAGGCCGCGCGCTTCGCGCACGACGCTTGGATAATCGCTCGCTACCGCCCGCACACCCGCGAGCAACTGGTCCCCCCGCAAGCGTGCGTTCTCGACGAGATGTTCCTCGCGCAAGACAGCGAGCGCTGCCAGTGCCGCGGCACACGCGAGCGGATTTCCGCCGAACGTGGAGGTGTGCACGAGCGGGGCTTTCGCGTACGCGGCGTGCCACACGTTCGGACGTGCGATGAAGGCACCGATCGGCATGATCCCGCCCGATAAGCCTTTTGCGAGCACCATGATGTCGGGCACGACACGGTCGCGTTCGCAAGCGAAGAGCAAGCCGCACCGGCCGAGCCCCGTCTGCACTTCGTCGACGATCAACAGCGCCCCCGACGCATCGCAAGCCGCACGCGCCGCCTGCAGATAGCCGAGCGGCGGAACGACGACACCGCCCTCACCTTGCACCGGTTCGACGATGAACGCCGCTGCGCAGTTCAGCGCATCGTCAAGGACCGAAGCGTCGCCGTAGGGCACGTGCACGATGTCCGCAAGCAGCGGTTCGAACGGCGCGCGATACGCTTGCCGGCCGCTCGCGGAGAGCGCGCCGATCGTCTTACCATGATAGGCGTTCGTCGTCGCAACGATCTTTGCGCGTCTGGTCGCGGCACGCGCGAGCTTGAGCGCGCCTTCGACCGCTTCTGTTCCGCTATTGGCGAAGAACGAAATGGAAAGGTCTCCCGGCGCGAGCGCCGCGAGTTCGCGCGCGAGCCGGCCGAGCAACGGCGCAAACATCGTTTTGCCCGAAAGCGACATGCGCTCGAGTTGCTCGCGAACCGCGGCAATCACGCGCGGGTGCGAATGACCGAGCGTGAAGACGCCGTAGCCGCCCGCAAAATCGAGATACGCTTTTCCGTTCTGATCCCAGATCGTCGACCCGAGCGCGCGCACTTCGACGGGCGAACCGGAGAGCTTCATGATCCGCGCGAGCGGTGGATTCACGAACGATTTATAATTTTCGTACGTCTCGTCGTACAGGGCGCGGCCGTCGGGTGCCCCGTAGAGATCGTCCGTATCGCGCGCCCTCACGCCGCGACCTCATCCGTCAACGCCAGCCGCTCGATCGTGCCCGCGACGATGGCGAGCGTTTCCGCGGCGGTCGACGTGCGCATCAAGCGCTCGCGTAATTGGCTCGCGCCTTCGAAGCCCTTGAGATAGTAGCCGAGGTGCTTGCGCATTTGGGGGACCGCGCGCGCCTCGCCCCACTCGTGGACCATCACGCGGTAGTGCTGCATCGCGAAGCGCAGGCGCTCCGAAGCGGGCGGCAATGGGGTCGCGGGGCGTCCTTCGAGCAGATCGCGCACCCCTTGCGCGAGCCAAGGATTTCCGAGGATCGCGCGACCGAGCATGATTCCGTCGACACCACTCTCGCGCATACGGCGGAGCGCTTCGTGCGGTTCGCCCAGATCGCCGTTCCCGATGACGGGAATGCCGACCGACGCTTTGAGCCGGGCGATGTGCGACCAATCCGCACTGCCACGATAGAACTGCTTCGCGGTGCGCGCGTGCAAGGTCAGCGCGCGAATACCGACCGCTTCGGCGCGTTTGGCGACATCCACGTACACGAGCTCGGATTCGCTCCAACCCAAACGCATCTTCATCGTGACCGGACAATCGACGGCGTCGACCACCGCCCGCATGATCGCCTCGCAGCGCGCGACGTCGCGTAGACATGCGCTCCCGCCCGCGGTCTTCGTTACCTTTGGCGCCGGGCAGCCAAAATTGATATCGACGATATCCGCTCCGCATTCGCGCACGACTTTCGCCGCCTGCGCCATGACTGCAGGATCGTTACCCCAAAGCTGCGTTGCGACCGGCTGTTCGACACCGTGCTGGTCGATCATCTCCATCGTTCGCTTCGCACCGAATTGCAACGCGTTCGAAGAGACGAATTCCGTGACCGTGAGCCCGAAACCAAAGGGCTTGTAGAGCCCGCGCAGGGTGCGATTGGTCACGCCCGACATCGGCGCGAGCACCACGGGCGGCCAGATCTCGTGCGTGCCGATGCGCAGCGGCGGAGCGAGACGGTTCACGACGCCCGATTATAACACAGGCTGCGCCGGAGAAGCGGGCGGTGCGGGCGGTGCCGGGGCCGTCCCGGCTCCGACTGCCGCTATCGCCGCCGCGAGCTGCGGATCGGTCGCGGGGTCGCCGCGCACGGTCCCCGTCGGTTCGGCGACCGTGAGATCGGGCACGATCCCGACGCGGTCGATGTCGCGCCCCTTGGGCGTCGTGTAGCGCGCGGTTGTTACTTTGAGCGCGCTGCCGTCGGGCAGCGGAAACACCGATTGGACCAGCCCTTTGCCGAAGGTCCGCTGCCCGACGATCGTGCCGATTCCGTCATCGGCGATTGCGCCCGCAACGATCTCTGCAGCCGACGCCGTATCGCCGTCGACGAGCACGGCGAGCCTTTCTCCAAAGGGCGTTTTGCGATGCGCCCACACCGTACGGGCCTGCCCATCGCGCTCGTGCGTAACGAAGACGGGCCCGTCGAGAAAAAGCCCCGCGACCGCCGTCGCCTCGTCCCCGTAGCCGCCGCCGTTGCCACGCAGGTCGAGCACGAATGCCGTCGCTCCGTGGGCACGCTGCTCGGCGAGCGCCGCGGCGAGTTCGGCACCCGCGCGAGCGCCGAAACGCGAGAGCGCGAGATAGCCGACCGGGCCGAAGAGCCGTGCCCGTACTTCCGGATCGCGGACGGCGGCACGCACGATCGCGATGCGAAACGGCGAGCCGTCGCGTTCGACCGTCAAGCGCACCGTCGTGCCGACTTTTCCACGCAGCAACGCGCGGACGGCGCCGGCATCGTGTGTGGCGAGCGACCGACCATCGATCCGCGTGAGCACGTCTCCCGCGCGTAAGCCGGCCGCTGCAGCCGGGCCGCCGGCGATGACGCGTTCGATCGACGCGCGGCTGCGCGCGGCATCAAACGTAAGCACCGCTCCGATGCCGCCGAACGTCGCATTGCCGAGAAATGAGGTAAAGCGCTTAAATTGTTCCGGCCGAAAAATCAACGTGTACGGATCGTGCAGTTCCGCGAGCTCGCCCCCGACGGCCGCTGCAACCAGCCGGTGCGCGTCGACCCGCCGGCCGAAGTGCACGATGCTGCCGACGACCATCGTGTCGACCAGATCGCCGCCGCGACCGAAATCGACCGTCGCCGGCACGCGCGGCAAGCGCGCATCGCGCATTCCGCGCGACGACAATTCCGCCGCGATACCCCGGCGCGAGCCGACGACGAGCGTGCGTGGCTCCACGGGTTTGTAGTAGCGCGCGAGAATCGTCGTATACGAGATTTGCAATTCGATGAGGTCGAGCGCGGAGACGGCGGCCGTGGTCGCCGGCGCTGCGGCGCGAGTCGCCGCGCGCAGCGGCGACGTCGCCGCCAATCCGAACGCACACAGGCAAACGGCGACGCGCGTTACGCGAGCTGGGAAGCGAACCAAAGCGCGAGCCCGTGTAAGACCAAATGCGGTTCGACGACGTCGATGATCGTCGTGTGTTTGGCGATGACGTCGGCGAGACCGCCCGTCGCGATGACCCGTGCATCTTCGCCGATCGCATGCCGCATGCGCGCCACGAGCGCTTCGGTTTGACCGACGAAGCCGTAGATGAGTCCGGCTTGCAGCGCAGAGACCGTATCGCGCCCGATCGGTCCGTTCGGCGCCTCGAGCGAAACCTGCGGCAATTTCGCGGTCCGCTCGACCAGCGCATCGATCGAAATGCGAATACCCGGAGCCAGCGCCACGCCGAGATATTCTCCCTCGCGAGAGACCGCGCCGAACGTGGTCGCGGTTCCGAACCCGACAACGACGACCGGCGTGCCGTAACGCGCTTTGGCCGCGATTGCGGCAGCGAGCAGATCGGCACCCAGTTCTTTGGGGCGCTCGGTCGTCACGTCGATGAGCGTCTGCTCGGCGGCCTTGAAAAAAGTTGCTTTACAGCCAAAGTATCGCCGGCTGCCTTCGGCAAGCGCCCGATCGGTTTGCGGTACGACGCTCGAGACGACGATCGATTTGACGACGTCGATCGAGATCTCCGAGAGACCGAAAAGTGTTGCGAACAGCACACCGAACTCGTCTGCCGTTCGGGCGCGCGCCGTTTGAACGCGCCAGGTCTTGATGAGTTCGAACGCGCTGCCGGCCCCACCGTGCCGCAAGCTGAAGAAGCCGAGCTTGGTATCGGTGTTGCCGACGTCCACCGCGAGCAGCATCGAAGATTCAAACCCTCTGCGACGCGCGGACGCGCAGGAGCGCATCCCATAAGCGGTTCGCGAGTTCCGGTTTCGACGCGCGGCCGAGCGCTTCGCGGCCGTCCTCGGGCCAGAGCAGCACGATCTCATTTTCGCCCGTTCCGAAACCGACGTCGGGCCCGCCTACGTCGTTGACGGCGATCGCATGGAGCGCCTTGGCGCGCAGTTTCCCGCGCGCGTACGCTTCCGCGTCGTGCGTTTCGGCTGCAAAACCCACGCGGAACGTTCCCGGCGACGCCTGCCCGAGCGCCGCTAGGATATCGGGCGTCCGCTCCAGTGCGAGCTTCAAGTCCGCCTCGTCTTTTTTTACTTTACGACCGTAGGTTCGCGCCGGTCGAAAATCGGAGACAGCCGCCGTCGCAATCGCGATCGTCGCGCCGGGCGCCCAACCGAGCGTCGCCGCATACATCTCACGCGCCGAGGTGACGCGCGCGAGCCGCACGCCCGCCGGCGGCTCGACGAGCGTTGGGCCAAGCACGAGATCGACGTCGGCACCCCGCCGCAGCGCCGCGCGAGCGAGTTCGATCCCCATCGTGCCGGTCGCCGCATTGGAAAGAAACCGGACGGGATCGAGCGCTTCGCGCGTCGGGCCCGCCGTGATCAGCACGCGTTCGCCGATGAGGTCGCGCCTTTGGCCGCACGCGAGGTCGAGCGCGGCAAGGATCGCTTCAGGGTCGGCGAGCCGCCCGATGCCGACCTCACGTTCGGCGAGAAATCCGGTCCCCGGCGCGACGATCGTCACGCCGCGCGCGGCTAAGGTCGCAAGATGGCCCTGCGTCGCGGGATGGTCGTACATGGCGGCATTCATTGCCGGCGCCACGACGAGCGGCACACGCGCGGCAAGAGCGATCGCTTCGAGCAGATCGTCCGCGATACCGAGGGCCAATTTGGCGATTACGTTCGCCGTCGCCGGCACGATTGCAACCGCTTCAGCGGCGCGCGCGAGGGCGATGTGCGGAATCGTTTCGGGTGCGTCCCACATCCCTTCGAGCACCGGCCGCCGCGTGAGGGCGGCAAACGTGAGCGGCGCAATGAACCGGCGCGCGCCATCAGTCATCACGACGTCGACTTCATCACCGCGCTGCACGAGCATACTGCAAAGCGCGGCTGCCTTATAGGCGGCGATTCCGCCTGCAACGCCGAGCACGATCCGCATCAGCGCCGCGAGCGTTCGGCGCTAAATCCTGCGGCGCGCTCGGGCGTGACGATGGGCAGCACGCCGCTTGCGTCAGCGATCGGAACGTTGTCGAGCAAGCGCGTTTTCCCGGCGCGCGCGACGCCGAGTGTCAGCGCCGGCACGGCGACCGGGCCGCACGGCGCGAACGACACGGGATCGACGATTGCCAGATAGTCCCACACCAGGGGCGCTTCGAGCAACGCGCCGCCAGCCGCAAGCAAGGCGGCAACATCGCGTGCGCCGCCGTCGACCGCGCGTGCGATCGCGCAGAGCGCACGATAGATGCTTGGCGCCGCAGCCCGCTCGGCCGCCGTCAGATAGACGTTGCGGCTCGAGAGCGCGAGCCCGTCGGTCTCGCGAATCGTCGGCACGACGACGACATTGGTCGCCATATCCAGATCGCGAATCATCGCGCGCACGACGGCCGTCTGCTGCGCATCTTTTTGGCCGAGATAGAGCGACGTTGGCTCGATCGCGTGCAGTAATTTTACGACGACGGTCGCAACGCCGCCGAAATGTCCCGGGCGCCGCGCGCCTTCGTACGTCTCGCCGACCGGCCCGACCGCAATCGACGTGGCGAAATTCGGCAGGTACATGCGCTCCGGCGCCGGTGCATACAGCAGATCGGCGCCACTGCCTTCGAGTAATTCTGCGTCGCGCTCGAACGTCCGCGGATAGGTTTGGAAATCTTCATTCGGCCCGAACTGCAGCGGATTCACGAAGATCGATGCCACGACCGAAGCGTTCTCCCGGCGTGCCCGCGCCACGAGCGCCAGATGCCCATCGTGCAGCGCGCCCATCGTTGGAACGAATCCGACAGGGCGGCGCAACGTCCGCGATACCGCACGTGCCGAGCCCGGCGTTCGAACGATTTGCATGTTATGCGCGATTGACGCGGAGCAACGTCCGGCCGATCATGAAACGTTCGCCCGGGACGAGCGGCGTATCCGACGTAATCGGCTCCCCATCTTTTCGCGTCCCGTTGCGGCTTTCGAGATCCGCGAGGACGAGCGTATCACCATTCTGACGCACCTGTGCGTGGCGACGGGAAATGTACCGATCAAGCGTAATGCAGGCTGCGGCAACGGCATCATCGCGGCCGATCGTGATCTCGCGCTCAAATGTCCACGTCTTTCCATCGAGCGGTCCGCTCAATACCTCGAGGATGTACATTACCGCGTGCAATCCATCTCTGAGGTGACGTTAGCCCAGGCGGGCACAACTTCCCCGGTGAATGAATCCGGCTCCCGGCGTGTGACCCGCCGCATCCGCGACGAGAGGAGAGATGACAATCGGGACCGAGACGGACGCAAGCGATCGCCGTAAAATGGACGCTCTCCTGCGAGATATCGAGGGTATCGACCTTCAGGAAATCGACGCCGATTCGCTTCGCGAAGCCGAGTTCGAGCAGACGCGGTGGATCCTCGACGAGCTGGCCGGCAAAACGATCGCGCGCGCGATTCTCGAAGACACTCGAATTGTGATCGAGACCTCTGACGGCAACCGCTACTTTTTCTTCGGCTTCATGGGTTCGGGCCGGCCACGCTAATGCCAGCCGTTCGAGCCCTAGTCTACCGGTAGCTCCTCTTCGTCGCCTTCCAGCGCCTGGCGTTGGACTTCTGAAGCGACGTAACGGATGATCTCTTCCTGATCGCGCGGATCGATCGACGTGAACGCGATTCCGTGCACGAAGCGCTGATCTTCGGCGTTATAAAACGATAGGACGATCCGCCCCCGCACGACCACTTCTCGGCCCGCGGTCGGGATCGGAAAACGCAGCATCAGAACGGAGCCGAGCGGTAAATCCTCATCGGTTGCTAAGCGAACGCCGCCGCCGCCCAAATCGCTCGAAGAGCCGACTTTTGGAACGTCGTCGCCTTCTCGGGTATACGAGACGGTCGTCGCTACCGAAACGCGCACATACCGGCGTCGGTATGGTACCTCAGCGTTCTTGGCGGCGGGATCGTCGAGTTCGCTCACGGACGCGCGCTCCAGTTCATGCTCGGTCACTTCTGCGGTGAGCGTCATTTGCTTTCTTTGGAAAGTGCTTCGGCCGCAAACATCGCGCCGAGGAGCACGTGCTCGCGGCTCGCGCCCCCTTGTAAATAAACCTCGTACGGCGCGCGCAGCGGCGCGTCACACGATAATTCGATCGTCGCCCCATTGACGAACGCGCCGCCAGACATGATAACGGGATCGCGATAGCCGGGAACGTTGCCGGGAACGGGTGCGAAACGCGCATTGAGCGGCATCGCCCGCTGCAAACCACGCGCGAAAGCGATGACCCGCGCCGCCGAGCCGAGCGCGATCGCTTGAACGATATCGTGCCGCTCGGCGAGTGGCAGCGGATCGCAGCGCTCACCGACTTCGTCGAAGAGCGCTGCGGCAAGATCGAGCCCCGCGAGGCATTCGGCAACGACCGACGGTGCCGCGAAGAGCCCTTGGATCAGGGCCCGGCCGAAGCCGAGTGTCGAGCCGACGCCGGTCCCGAGCCCCGGAGCATAATGCCGCGCGGCCACGCGATCGACGACCTCGGCGCGCCCGATAACATATCCACCGCCCGGCGCGAGGGCGCCGCCGAGGTTTTTGATCAGCGACCCCATTACCGCATCGACGCCGTGATGTGTCGGCTCCGTCGCATCGACGAGTTCGCCGTAGCAGTTATCGACCAGCACGAACGCGTCCGATGCGACGCTGCGAACGACTTTTGCAACCGCGCCGCATTCGGCCGCCGAAAGCGCTCGACGTGCTGCGTATCCGCGCGAGCGTTGGATGAAGACGACGTCCACGCCGCGCTCGCAGGCGCGCGCGAGCGCCACCAGGTCGACGTTCCCGCTCTCTTCCGCGAGTGCGATCTCACTATAACGTGCGCCGCGACGCGCGAGCGCATACGGCGCATCGACGAGGGCGTTGCGCAGCGTATCGTACGGACGTCCCGTCGCCGAAATCAGTCGGCCCTGATGCGGAAGGCATGCGTCGATCGCCGTTGCGATCGCGTGCGTTCCGCTCACCAGTGAAAGACGCGCGAAGGCGCGTTCCGCGCCGAAAATCCGGGCCAACAGCGATTCATAATGGCCCCGCGCGGCATCATCGTAGCCGTAACCGAGGGTGCCTGCGAGATCGCTTTCCGCTAGGCCCTCGTCGTAGAAGGCACGCAGCACGTTTGCACGCGCATACGCCGTTGCCAGAGCGGCGGGCGTCGTTTCGGTAAGGCAACGAAGCGTCGCGCGCCGGGCAGCCTCGGCAAGCGACGGATCGAAAGCAAAGCGTTCGAGAAGCGGTTCGATCACGCCGCGATGTCGTTTCGTTTACGCTCGCGCTCGCGCTCGTGACGCTCGTATAGCGCGACGAAAGGCATGTACACCGCTAGTCCGAGCGCAACGTTAAGCGCGATGAGCACGACGGCGCGCCAATCTCTGGTCGCCAGAAAAACACCGATCGGCAGCGGCACGGTCGAGGGTATGTAATACGCCGGGCGCGCGACGAAACCGAGCGCGATCGCATAGTACGACACGAGCGCGAGAACAAGCGGCGTGAGCACGAACGGAACGCCGAGCAGCGGGTTGAGCACGAGCGGGAGGCCGAACATCAACGGCTCGTTCGCATTGATGAGCGACGGCAAGAGCGTTGCATACGCCATCGTACGCACGCGTTTCACGCGGCTACGCAAGAGCAGCAGTACGAGCGGAAACGTCGCTCCCGCGCCGCCGGGGAAAACGAAGAGAAACATCGACACGGTAACGATGTGCGGCAACGGCTCGCCGTGCGCGATCGCTTCGGTATTTTGGACTTGGAGGTTGATGTATACCGGAAGCACGACGGCCGCCAGCAGCGCCGGGCCGTGAATGCCGATCGTCCACAGCAACGTTTCAACGAAGGTGATGATGAGAAGGGCGTAGAGACTGTCGCCGAGATTGCCCAGCGGCGCGATCAAAGCGTTGAGTCCGGCGGTCAGGGAAATGCCGAGTCCAAAGAGCGTCGCGGCTGCGCCGACGACGGCGCCGGCACCGACGACCGCGCCGGCGCGCGGACCGAGCGCCTGGCGTGCCATGCGCAGGACGAGCACCGTCACGAGCGCGATCCCGATCGCAAGGAAGAGACCGCTCGATCCAAGCATCTTAGCGACCGTTTCGAACGACCCGGCGTGCCGACACGGCAGTGAGAGGGCGAACGCGCACGCGGCGACCGGGACGGCGAGCGCCGGGCGAATTCCGCGCCGCGGCGCGAGGTCGTAGGCGAGCACAACGACGAGCAATGCGGACATGACGCCGAACGCAGCAGCGAACGAATGTGAGAAGCGCGTGAGAAGCGAGCCCGTCGGCCGCACCGCGATGAACACGAGGAGCCCGACTGCCAAACCGATGAAGCTCACTGGCAAGGCGCGCCGTATGGCGACCATTTCGGGTGACTCGGCGACGGCGCGAATGCGCGGCACCACGCGCGCCACGAGCGAATCAGACACGGGAAACGGGTGTTCGCCCGCCGGCACGGATTAACCCGGCGCGGCCACGTTCACGTCCCCTACAGCTTACGGAAGACGGCGCCGACCTTCCCAATGATCGTGACGTCTTGCGCGTACAGCGGAGCCATCGTATGATTTTCGGGCTGCAACCGGATGCGCCCGCTCTCGCGAAAGAACCGCTTTACCGTCGCCTCGCCTTCGACCATCGCCACGACGATCTCGCCGTTGGACGCGTCGGGCTGCGGTGAGACGACGATGAGGTCGCCATCGAGAATCGCGGCCTCGATCATCGATTCGCCCTGGACGCGTAGAATGAAGGTGCCGTCCTTGCGCGCGAACTCGGCGGGGAGGACGAAGTCGCCCTCGAGGTTTTCCAGCGCCGTTATCGGCACGCCCGCCGCGACTTTGCCGACGATCGGCAGCACGCCGAATTCTGGAACGTGCGTACCCGTGGCCGCAGCGGTACGCGCCGGATCGGCGGTCGTTGTAAGCGCGCGCGGCTTCGTTGGATCACGGTGGATGAGCCCGCGCTTTTCGAGCGAGCGCAGATGCGATTGAACCGTCGAGGACGACGAGAGACCGACGCGCTCGCCGATCTCCCGCACCGAGGGCGGATACCCGCGCTCCTCGGTAAAGCCGCGAATGACTTCGAGGATACGAGCCTGACGCTCCGTCGGCGCGCGCTGTTCCATGATATCTCCTCATCGGCTGCAGCGCCGGTCGCGCCACGATTAGTGCCGAGGGTACCATAGGAGCGCCGATCATGCAAACACACGTTCGACAGAAGCATTGACATATTCAAAGCGCACTTGTAAAATGTGGTAGACGAACACCCGTTTGCCCCAAGATGTAGAAGTCCTTGCAGGGAACGCATGTTCGGCCACTAGATGAGGAGAGCGAAACATGATATCGCGCAAACGCAGAATAACGCTCCTGCCAGCCGTTTCGCTGGCCGCATTGAGCGCGCTGGTTGCCATCCCGGCCCTTTCGCAAGCCCGTCTCTATGCCGCCGTCCCGGAAAGCTTTGCAACCAGGACCGTTGTGCGCGGTGAAAATCTGTGGTCGATCGCCGACCGGTATACCGCTGCCGGTGAAAACGTGCAAGAGACCGTTGACAAGATCATGTCCGTCAACGAGCTCCCGTCAGCGACCGTGATCCCGGGTCAGCATTTAAGGATTCCGCGTTAGCCGAGGCTCCAGCAAAAAGACTTCGCAGAAGCGAAGTTTTTTGTTTGAGCTGGCTACGAGCGTTTGCTGAGGATGACGCTGTGGCCGCTGTGGTGTTCAAGAAACTCGAGACCCTCATTGATCCACGTATCGAGGCCGGCTTGGACATGGCGCGCCACTTCGCGCACGACGTGTTCCCGATTCTTCAGCCATTGGAGTTCCGCCCGCGTCGTCGCCGGCCACACCGCCTCTTCACATTCTTCACAGTGGAATCCGTATCGCATCGCTTCCGACTGTACCGGATCAAGAGAAAAGGCCCTCGCGCGACGCCGAGGGTCTTTTCCGGACTACGCTCCGCTACGTAGCATCAGTCCTAGAGCTTGAAGTTTGCGTTCACGAACACTCCCAATGGCTGCTGCGAGGTGAAACCCGGTGCGTACGTATACTGCCCGAACGCCTGTTTTCGGGTACCATCGCCAGGATTAAACGTGTTCCCGATGGCGCTGCTCAAGCCTTGATTCGCATACGTATACGAACATGAACCAGAAACGGTCCACTGCGCCTTCGTACCACCGAAGCATGTGTTCACGATATTCGTTACATTAGCCGTAAGCGAGAAATTCTTCGTTAGCTCGTAACTCAGCTGCATGTGCAAGAGCACATTCGTCGGATTCGTGAAGGCGCCGATGCCGTCGAAGGTGCCGGTTTGTTGATTGGGGATACCGCCGGCGAGCGTTCCACACTTGGCCGCGTCGAACGAGAGCCGGCTTGCGGACCGAAGTTGTAGCGCGAATCGCCTGCCGTCGACGGTGCAAGAGCGGCCGTGCATGCCGACGGATCGATTCCACTCGTACCGATGGGATTGCCGTAGCGTTGTCCGGCGAACACCTGTAAGATCGGCGCGATCGCGAACTTGTTCATTTTCTCATTGAGCACGAGCGAAGCCACGTACGGATAGCCGATCTGCGTGGCATCGAGTCCGGAGCCCGCAGGAACGATGTCGTACGGGATGGTCTGCGAGCCCGGAGCGAAGAGATCGGTGCCCTGGGCCGGAGCAATATAGTACGGATTCGCGATGCTGCCGTTGGCACAAGCCGGGTCGGCCGCACCCTTCGTCGTGTAGCACGGCGATCCGCCCCCGGTCTTTGTGAACTTGTTGTACGTTTGAATTGCGTTGATGACCGGCGTCAACACGGTCGAACCGTTCGCCAGCGTACTGTACTTGATGTAGCTGTTCGTATACGCGAAGGAAAGTTTGGCAGCGAGGCCGTTGCGGCTGAAATCGCCCTTGTCGAGTTCGAATTCGAATCCGCGGGAGGTCTGACTACCGACATTGAGACCAGAAACGAAATTGGTCGCGCGATTCAAATAGAATTGCTCGATTTGGTTTTGCGTGGTGCGCAGAAAGGGCGTCAACTTCACGGAAACTTGACCTGGAAATTGATGTTCGAGTGAGAAGTCGTAGTTGTTCGATGCCGCCGGCGGAATGGGATGATTTGGCGTGTAGTAGCCGTACTGCTGAAAACCATACGTGCCGTAGAGAGTCGCTGGGGCGTTCGCTTGAGATAAATTGTATTGCTCGAATGCACTGTTCGGCGGCTGTCCGTATCGGCCGTATGACGCCCGAAAAACCGTATTTGGGTCGAGCGTATACGTGAAGCCGAGACGAGGTTGAAAGACGTCGTACGTCTGCGAAACCGAACCGCTCGGATTCGTGAACGGTGCCGCCACGTAGCCGGTCGGGCATGGTACGGCGGGGCTCGCGAGCTTGAGACCGTACACTTTACTGACGACCGATTGGTCCGTCGTGCTCAGGCACATTTCGCGATCGTAAGCATTGTAGAAGAACTGGCGCGCGGGACCGCCTGACGTGTTCGCGCCTCGATATTGATAGATATCGACGCGCACACCACCGTTGATCGTGAGTTTTGGAGTCGGCCGAAATTCATCGGTCAACGAAAGACCATAAAAGTTCGGCTTCACTTGATTGAACGTGGCATACTGCCCGTTGCCCGTGACCAAATACTGGCACGCTCCGGTACCGCAGCCGGCCGCCGTGATTGGCACGACCGTTCCATTGACCGCCTGAAGAAGCGTGGCGAACTGCGGGCCCGTCGCCGTATTATTGAGCGCGCTCGCGCTCTTGTAGCACGGCGCGGGCGTACCTGCAGCCGTATAACACAGGCCGTTTGTCGGATTGCTCGAGTCGACTAGCACGCCGATCGCGGTTCGCAAATTGACGGTGGCCGGGTTCGTGTTGGCGCCATTGACGTACTGCGTGTTATTAGCGCGCAGCACGCTCGAGGTCGTGTAGTCGGCGCCGAACTGCAAGAGATTCTTCGAATTGATCTGGTCGGCGAACGCGACACTCACGCCGCGCGAATGGGATGAAAGTTCGTAATCGCCCGGCAGCGGTAAGAAGCCGCTGGTGCCGCTGCTGCCGTTGCCGCCGAAATAACTGCTTTGTGGCCCGGTCTGCAACCAATCCGAGTAATACGAATAGCCGTAGACGCGCGCGTATGCGCTCGAGCCGAGTGACTTCGTGTACTGCAGCTTGACGATTCCCTGGCTGTTCTGCGTTCCATCCCGCTCGCCCGGATTAATGGCCGCACCGAACGCGTGCGCCGGCGTGTTCGGGAAATAGTACGTATTTGTAAACTGCTGATAGTTCGCCGGCAAAAATCCACCGGTCGGCAAACGAAGATTGTAGCCGTCCTGGTACGTCGGCGTACCGACACCAATCGTGTTCAAGTGTGCGGCGCCGCCCTGATCGACCGTCGAGCTATAGAGCGGCGTGTTGATATACGTGCTCTGGTAGAGCGCTTGAAAGTCGTCGCGCGAACCGTCCTTATGCGGGACGTAGTAGTGCAGGTTCACGACGCTGTCGCGGTCGGTCACCTGAGCCGGCGCGAACAGGTTGTAGGGACCGAGAATCTGGCCGTTGTTGAACTGCGAGCCGTTATAACACGACGGCGTAACGCTCGCCGAGAGCTTGGGACTGCACGCGACACCGTAGGCGACACCGTTGGATTGGGCCAGAGATGCGCCGTCGAAGTTATCGGCATAGCGATACGTTTGATCGTATCCGCCGACGCCGGCGTAATACGAAAAACGGCGATTCGGCGTCTCTGCGCCGACTTCGAAGGCGACCTTGTGATAATACGTCGGTCCGCCGGCTGCCACCGTGAAGGTTTCGAATCCCGGGATCGTGCCGGTCCTGATGACCTGATTGATATAGCCGGAAATTCCCTCGGAGACGGAGCTCGCGGGCGGCGCTCCCGTGTAGACCTGGAGCTCTTGCTGTCCGAGCGACGATGTCGGTCCGGAGGGATAGTTATCGAACGCGCGGTTGACGGGGATACCATCGATCTGGTACCCGATCTGATCGTAATCGCCGCCGCGAATCGACAGCGTGGCGGCGGCCCCGATATATCCCGACTGCCCCGGCGCGATCGAGACGCCCGGTACCGTCGAGAGCGCCGAGAACGCGCTGTCGAGATTGCCGCCGCCGCCTGCTGCCGCGACCTTCGCTTGCTGTGCCGCATTGATGGAGTAGACGTCGGCCGTCGTTCCCGGCCGCACGAGACCGCTTGCCGAGCGCGTCGTAACGCGCCCGATCGTCTTGAGCTCTTTTCCAAGAGCAAGCGGAAGCACGCGCGTATTGTCCGCGACGACCGTGACGCCCGACGTACTCACCGGCTCATAGCCTTTTATTTCGACCGATACGGTATACGTGTCGGGTGAGAGGCTCAGAAAAGAAAAATGGCCCGTGCCGTCCGTGGTCTGACTTACGAGTTGCGAGGGACTGGCCGCCGTGACTTTCGCACCAGCAAGCGGGGCATTCGTCGTGCTATCCACGACGGTTCCCGACAGCGTTCCCGTTGTGCCGGCAAACGCGGTCGTCCTCGGCAGGACCAGCGAGACGGCAACGAACACCGCAGCGATCCAACGGTTAGACAGGGAATAGCGCATAGGCATCTCCTCGACTTCGAAAGAAACACCTGCGGATGCTCTGAAGCAACTCCGCAGTTCGACGCGCGCTTCGGTTTAAGGCAAGCTTATCCTATAGCCGTATCGCGGCATACGGTGCGCGAAGATTGTGCTTCAGTCGCGAGATTAAACGGATGGCAGAAGGTCTTGCCAGTATCCAGCCGAGGACGTCCACTTACACGTGAAGCGCCAACCGCGCTTCGAGGAGACTCGGAATCTGGGAAGGTCGTTCGGCCACCGGCACGCCCGCCGCTGCGAAAGCCGCGAGTTTACTTTCCGGCGTGCCGAAATTGCCGGAGATGATCGCGCCCGCGTGGCCTAAGCGCTTGCCTTTCGGCGCCGATCGGCCGCCAACGAACGCGACGGCGGGTTTGTTTGACAGATGCGCCTTGATGAACGCGGCGGCGTCCTCTTCATCGGAGCCGCCGATCTCGCCGCACACCACGACGGCATCGGTCTCCGGATCGTTCGCGAAGGCTTGCAAGCAATCGACGAACGTCGTACCGATGATCGGATCGCCGCCGATGCCGACGCACGTCGATTGACCGAGCCTCGCCTTGGTCAGCATATCGACGATCTCGTACGTGAGCGTTCCGGAGCGCGAGATCATCCCGATGCGGCCTTCTTTAAAGACGTGACCGGGCATGATACCCACGAGCGCTTTGCCCGGTGAAACGAGGCCGGGACAGTTCGGGCCGATGATGCGCATACTCTTGGTCGTCGCGACGACCTTGAGCATGTCGTGCGCGGGAATGCCTTCGGTAATCGCGACGGCGAGCGAGATGCCGGCATCGAAGGCTTCATAAAGCGCGTCGGCTGCGAAGGGCGGCGGAACGAAGATGATGGAGTGCGTCGCGCCCGTTGCGTCGACGGCATCCTTGACGGTATTGAAAACGGGCTGACCGCTTTCGATCTTGGAGCCGCCTTTGCCCGGCGTGACACCGCCGACGATGTTCGTGCCATACGCAAGCATACGCTGCGTGTGAAAGAGCCCTTCGCGGCCGGTGATGCCCTGCACGATGACTTTGGAATTCTTATCGAGATAGATTGCCACGCGTTATCCCTTCGCAAATGCGACGGCGCGCCGTGCACCCTCGTCCATCGTTTCCACCGGGCTCATGCCGGCCGCCGCGAGAATTTCGCGGCCCTCTTTTTCATTGGTGCCCGTCAAGCGGACGACGAGCGGGACCTTACGCAAATCGTCACCCTTGAGCGCCTCGACGATGCCGAGCGCGACTTGATCGCCGCGCGTGATGCCGCCGAAGATATTGATGAACATCGCCTTGACCTTGGCATCGCTCGTCACGAGCGCATAGCTCTTCTTCACGAGCTCGGCTTGCGCACCGCCGCCGATATCCAGGAAATTTGCAGCCGAGCCGCCGGCGTTGCGGATCGCGTCCATCGTCCCCATACCGAGCCCCGCGCCGTTGGCGATGACGCCGATATCGCCGTCGAGCTTCGCATAGTTCGACATGCCGAGGCCGATCGCGACCGCCGCCGCTTGATCCTCATCGGCCGGGCCGTCGTTACGCCATGCGTCGAGTTCAGGATGTTTGTAGAGACCGTTATCATCCAGTTCAACCTTGGCGTCGCTCGCGATGACGTCGCCGGATTTCGTCAACACCAGCGGATTGATTTCGACGAGATTGGCGCCGTACTCCATGAAAAGCGCGTAGAGACCCGCGAGTACTTTGGGAAACGCCTTGTGAAAGCCCGTCGGAAGTTTCGCCGCGAACGCGAGCTGACGCGCTTCGAAGGGCTGAAACCCGATTGCGGGATCGATCCAATATTTGCTGATCGCTTCGGGATGGTGCTCGGCAACTTCTTCGACATCCATCCCGCCCTGCGAGCTGACGATGACGACCGGCTTCTTCGTCGCTCGATCGATCGTGATCGACGCGTAGGCCTCGCTTTCGATCGCGACCTTTTCCTCGACGAGCAACGAACGCACTTCCTCGCCGTCGGGACTCTGATTATTCTTCAGCACCTTGCCGATCAGCTCGCGCGCCAGGGTCGCGCTCGTCGCCGCATCGTCGGCAAACTTGATGCCGCCCGCTTTACCGCGACCGCCCATCATGACTTGGCTTTTGATCACCCACGAGCCGGGATTGGCAGTTACGAACGCCTCGACGGCGGTCGCAGTCGTCGCATGCACGCCGCGCGGTGTCGGAATGCCGACGCGCCGGAAGAGTTCTTTGCCCTGGTACTCCATGAGTTTCACGCCTGTGCGATCTCCGTCTCTCGAGCAGTACGCGCCACGTTGTCGTTGGAGACAAGAAACCCTCGGCCTCGGATGTCGACTTTCGGCGGCTACCGTTTCGTCTTCGGCAAACGGCGTTTATTGAACGGCCGCGGTCCTTTGCGCACCGGCTGTTGCTCGGCCTTGCGCACCGGTTTGGTTCCCCCGCCTTGAGCGCGCAGTGCTGCATGGATGTCGTCGTCGATACGCTCGCGCTCGCGCACGACCGCTGCGGCGTTGACGTACACGTTCGGGAAACGTTGCGCGAGCCACAGATAGAGGGTCGCGAGCCGCGAGCGGTCTTCGTAGAGCAGCAGCCGGTCACGCGTGGCGAGATGCGTCGTGAGTTCGGAGCCGTCGACGATACCGAGCGCAGCGTGCTGGTCGCCCCAGCGCGTCAGGATCGCGAGACTATTGCCGCGCGTCGTGACCGGCGCGCGACTGTATGCAGAGCGCACTTCGAAGGGCAAATCGAGAAAGCGGTCCGACGTCTCGAGCGCCGTTGCGACGTCGATCGGTCCCGCGAGATCGGCGATGCGCACGTCGCTTGCGTCGCCGCGCAGGACGCGCGTTTGAAAGAACTGCAGCAGACGACTGACGCGCGTCGTGCCGACGATCGCGCCGAGGCGGCGTAGATGATCGTCCGTCGGCGAGATCCAGATCGGCTCATCATGCGCCCGAGGCTCGAAGCGTTCGAGGGCCGCGCGAACGATTGCGACGTCGCGCCGCTCGAGCGCGCTAACGAGGCCCTCCTCGTGCAAACCATAGCGGCCCGCCCGACCGGCGATCTGGCGAACTTCGGCGGGACGCAGCATGCGCGTCGTCACGCCGTCGTACTTCTCGACGGCTGCGAAGATCAAGCGGCGAATCGGCAGATTAAGTCCTAAACCGATCGCATCGGTCGCGACGAGCACGTCTGCGCTGCCGGCGCGAAATCGTTCGGCTTCGCGGCGACGTACGGCGGGCGAGAGCGAGCCATAGATCGCCGCCGTCGTATGGCCCGCTTTGGCGATCTGAGCCTGCAACGCGACCACGGCGTTGCGCGTGAAAGCGACGACCGCATCACCACGGCGCAGGTCTCCAAGCGCCACCGCATCGACGACGCGCAGCGGGTTCTTGCGTTCGAAGCGGCGCACCGCGAGCGTCGACCCCAGACGCGTCGCCAGCTTCTGCGCAGCATGCAGACCGTCTTCGGAACCGCACATGAGAACCGTCTTCGCGCGCACGCCGGCGATCGCAAGCGTCCAAGCCCAGCCGCGCTGTTCGTCCTGCAGCATCTGGGCTTCGTCGACGACGGCGACTTCGACGCGCCGGCCGAGATCGACCATCTCAACCGTCGAACTGACGTGCTGTGCACCGGGCTGCACGATGCGCTCTTCACCCGTGACGAGCGAAGCCGGAACGCCGAGAGCTTCGAGGCGTTCGTGCACTTCGAGTGCCAGCAGCCGCAGCGGTGCGAGATAGACGCCGCTTTGCGCTGCGCGCAGCAATTCGATCGCCGCATGGGTTTTGCCGGAGTTCGTCGGGCCGACGAAGTACGCGAATTCACGTCTCTCGCGCGTAAAGCTCTGGATATAAAAATGCAATCCGAGGTCGGCTTCGACGCGTTCGTCGACGCGCTGGTTCTCCAAATCGGTATACGCCCGCAAAAGTCCGCGCCGCGCCTCCTCGAGCGCGCTGAAGAACGACTGATGTTCGAAGACGTGCCGCTTGGGCACGTCGTCTGCACCGCTCAGAATTTTTGGGGCGGCGCGTTCCATCGCGTGCCGAAACGTAGCGGCGACCGGCTCGACGAGCGGCGCGATCAAACGTTCGGCCTCTTGCGCCGTCAACGGATCGGGCACGGGGAGCGCCACGCGACCGCGCACGACCGCGACGCGCGGGCCGAAGTGGAACTCGCGTTCGATCTTGATCTCGACCGTGCTGTTTCGAGCGAGTTTCCAACCGAGTTTACCGACGGCTTTCTTCAGACGTGCGCGTTCGCTCTTGCGCTCGTCGGCGGTGTCGACGGCGCGCTCGCTCGATGTATCGGAGATCACGACAACCTTCAGTCGAACCTTCCGAGCAGCGACCGTCCGATAATCATCTGCTGAATCTCGCTCGTACCTTCGTAGATCTCGGTGATCTTCGCATCGCGGTAATAGCGCTCCACCGGAAATTCCGTCGTATAGCCGTAGCCGCCATGAATCTGGAGCGCTTCGGCTGCGTGTCTGCGCGCCGCGGTTGACGCGAAGAGTTTCGCCTTGCTTGCCTCGACCGCGAAGGGCAGACCGCGATCGCACAGCGACGCGGCGCGATAGACGAGCAGCCGCGCCGCATCGAGATCCGTCGCCATCTGCGCGATCTTGAACGACACGGCTTCGAAGGCCGCGATCGGTTTGCCGAAGGCCTCGCGCTCGCGCGCGAATCTGACCGACGCATCGAGGCACGCCGCAAGGATGCCCGTCGCTTGCGCCGCGATGCCGATGCGGCCCGCCGTCAGGGCGCTGAGCGCCATCGTGAAACCCGTCCCTTCGCCCCCGAGCATCGCGTGCGCCGGCACGCGCACGCCTTCGAAGACGATATCGCACGTGTTACTCGTATGAATCCCGAGCTTCTCGGTCACTTTTTCGACGACGTATCCCGGCGTATCGCGCTCGATCAAAAATGCCGAGACGCCCCTGGCCCCCGAGGCGCCGGTGCGAAACATACCCATCGTCACGCCCGCGAAGCTGCCGTTCGTACACCATTGTTTACGGCCGTACAAAATGTAATCGTCGCCATCGCGGCGCGCGGTGCTCGCAAGCGCGGCGGCATCGGAACCGGCTCCCGGTTCCGTGAGCGCAAAACCCGCGATGACGTCGCCCGCGGCCAAGCGCGGCAAATAGTGCTCCTGCTGTTCGTCGCTACCCAAACGCGCGATCGCCGACGCGATCATCGCGTGCAGAAAGCGTCACGGCGGTCCCCGCATCGACCCGCGCCAGCTCTTCGACCGCGAGGGCGTAGGAGACGTAATCGGCACCGGCTCCGCCGAAGCGCTCGGGCACGACGATCCCCATCAAACCCACGTCGTTGAGTTTCGTGATCAGGTCGCGCGGGAAACGGTGTTCGCGATCCCATGCCGCGATATGCGGCGCGATCTCACGCTCGGCAATCTCACGAGCAAGATTACCGATCTCACGCTGTTGGGGTGTTACTTCGAAAAGAGCGGGCGCTTCCGAAGCGATCACGTCGAACCGAGCGCGAACGCCGGAACGCCGCTCGGTCCGAGATCCTTTCGCATGGCTCGCTTCCCGTCGCTCCAATCGTAGAAACCGCGGCCGCACTTGCGACCGTGCCAGCCGGCCGCAACATATTCGCGCAGCAACGGACAGGCGCGATATTTTGAATCTCCGAGACCGTCGTGGAGCACATCGAGAATCGCTGCGAGCGTATCGAGCCCGATAAAATCCGCGAGTTCGAGCGGGCCCATGGGGTGATTCATGCCGAGCTTCATGACCGTATCGATCGCTTCGACCGTACCGACGCCTTCGAAGAGCGCGAAGATCGCTTCGTTGAGCATCGGGCACAAGATGCGGTTCGACACGAAGCCCGGGTAATTGCGGACCTCGACCGGCGTCTTGCCGTGACGCAGCGCGAGCGCGCGAATCGCCTCGAAGGTTGCGGGGGACGTCGCGATGCCGCGGATGATCTCGACGAGCGCCATCACGGGTACGGGGTTCATATAGTGCATGCCGATCACGCGCTCGGGGCGGGTCGTCACCGCAGCGAGTTTCGTGATCGAGATCGACGACGTATTGCTCGCGAGAATCGCGCTCGCCGGCGTATGCGCATCGAGACGTGCGAACACGTCGCGTTTGAGCGGTTCATTCTCGGTCGCCGCTTCGATCGCGACATCGATGTCGAAATTCGTCCAGCTTCCGGCCGGCGCGATCGACGCGAGCGTGGCGTCACGCTTGGCGGATGTGATGCGTGCTTTATCGACGTCGCGCTCGAGTTGCTGACGGATCGCGGCGAGGCCGCGCTGCGCGGTTGCGTCGTCGCGATCGAGCAAGGTCACCTCGTCCCCGGCGGCTGCGGCGACATGCGCGATCCCCGCGCCCATCTGACCGGCGCCAACGACGAGAAGCTTCACCCTTAACCGACTTCGATCAGGAGCGCATCACCTTGCCCCCCGCCGCTGCAGATCGCCGCGATGCCGTAGCCGCCGCCACGCTTCCGAAGCTGATGGACGACCGATGCGACGATGCGTGCGCCCGACGCGCCGACGGGATGTCCGAAAGCCACCGCCCCGCCGTAGAGATTGAGCGCGCGCGGGTCGAGCCCGAGCAGATTCGCCGTACTCCAGGCAACGGCCGCAAACGCTTCATTGACCTCCCAAATCGCAATATCGCTTGCTTTGAGGCCGTTGCGCTCGAGGACGATCTGCGCGGCCATCGCGGGCGTCAGGGCGAGATAGGCCGGATCCCATGACGCGTCCGCGTGATCGACGATCGTCGCGAGCGCTTCGATCCCGTGTGCGCGCGCATACGCTTCGCTTGCGAGCACCACGGCAGCCGCGCCGTCGTTGACGCCCGGCGCATTGCCTGCGGTAATCGTGCCGTCGCGATCGAGCGGCGGCAGTTTCGCGAGTGCGGCAACGGTCGTTTCGGCGCGGATCGGCTCGTCCCGCTCGACGAGCGTCGCCGGCATGTCACCGCTGGCGTAGGACGTGTAGCGCGCGAACTGCGCCTGCATGTTCTCCGGCGGCGCATGGAAGAGTTTCTGCGCTGCGCCGTTCGAGCCGCCCGCCGTTACCGGCACGCGCGCGCGCGCCGGCTCGGGCAACGTGTCGAGGACGAGTTTGCCCTTCGCCTTGGTCGCCACGCGCAGCGGCGCGATCTCGCCTGCGAGCATCCCGTCCGCAGTCGCCGCTGCGGCGCGCTGATGAGAGAGCGCCGCGAATTCGTCCTGCACGTCGCGGCTGATGCCGAGATCGGCGTTCACGCGCGTTTGCGCCTGCGCCATCGTCCACCCCGAGTACGGGTCGAGCAGCGCGTCGTAATTCATCAGATCGACGAGCGCGCCGTCGCCGAAGCGATACCCGAAGCGCGCCTGCAACGCCGCGTACGGCGCATTCGACATCGATTCCATGCCGCCGGCGACGACGACCGACTTTTCGTCCGCGTTGATCAGACGCGCGGCGTGCGCGATCGCAACCAGACCGGACGCGCAGACCTTGTTGACGGTTTCAAAAGTCGTGGTCTTCGCCAGGCCCGCCTTGAACATCGCTTGCCGCGCAGGCGCCTGCCCGACGCCGCCCTGAATGACGTTGCCCATGATGACGTGATCGATCTCCGACGGATCGATCGCGGAGCGTTCGACGGCGGCGCGGATCGCTTCGCCGCCGAGGGTCGTCGCGGAGAGGGAGGCGAGCGCACCGCCGAGCTTCCCAAACGGCGTCCGTGCGGTACTGACGACAACGGTCTTCGATTTCATGCGTTTACTCCCGAAAGGCAACATCGCGGCCCAAAAGCCGCGTCAGCGCTCTTCAGGGTCATCACGAGCGAGACCTAGAGTACGGCCGCCGCCGCGGCGTGAAGCCGCTACAGGCTTTCATCTCTCTAACGCCGGATTTGCGCCACCTTTCCCTTTCGATCTTTGAGAAGGCTGGAACTCCTTATGTGTCATCCTCGTGTCGGCGCTCTCATTGTCGCGCTCGCAGCTCTTCCGGCGACTGCCTTGGCAAAAGTCCCCGCTTCGGTGATGGAAAAATCCGGCGATACGACGTACTCTTTGCAATCGAACGATGTCGACAATACGAGCGGCGGGTCGGCCTTGCTCACGCTATCGCCGATGCGTAATGGCCTTGTGAAGGTATCGGAAGCGGGCAGCGCCGCCTATCAGGATGTAAAAAAGTTGCAGAACGGACAGGCCGTTGCCGGCGTCGGCGGCTTTGCAGTCGGCAACATCCAGCCAAACGGTACGATCAAAGTCATTCCCGCGGGACCGACGGTACGTTACCTAAACATTATCATCGGGCTTCTGAACGCGGGACCCGACACGCCGAAAAAAGGCGATGCGTGGAAGGCGGACCTCGAAATCGCGGGGGCGACCGGTCAAGGTATCGTCCATTTCGCCGTAACAGCGTCGGTCAGCAATGTTTCGAAACAAGCGACGACGATTTCGTTCGACGGCAACGGCGGCGACGACACACCGATGCATGGCTTCATGATGCCGAAGATCCATGTGAAGACGCACACGTTCGGCACGATTTCGATAGCCGGCAAGGAATTGCAGACGGCCGAAGGCGAGACCGACTCAACCGTCGCCCAACACGGTCATAACGAAAAGTGGTCGCTCAAGCGCGGCTAAGAACGACGCCCGACTGGTCAAGGCAACGCATTGCGCCATTAGTGACGCCTGCGGAGGAAAGCGATTCGGAAACCGTTGGCTTCGCTTGACAACGTGTACGTATCGACCGACAGGCCGAGAATCGAAAACTGTCCGCGCGCGGCGGCGCCGGCCACCGGCGTCTTCGTCGTCGTATCGACGACGGTGCCGTTGATGGTGCCGGTCTGCCCCTTGCCGCGAAAGCCGCGAACGAAGCGAAGGTGCTCCGCCATGCGACGACATGTCCGTCCCCTCGTATTGATAAAAACTATGGACAAGGGATATCAGCTAAATGCGCTTGTTGATACCTACTCGTGCGAGCGCAGGGCTTGCGTGCATACGATCAGTTCGTCGGCATCGCAGGCGACGCATTCGAATTGAATCGTCACATGCTGGATGCCGAACGCGTCCCGCACGTGGCCTTCGAGCGCACGCAAGACCGTCGACGCGTCGCTGATCCGCGCGTCCGCGAGCAAAACGTGCGCGGTTAGCACGTGGGAGCCGCTGCCGATCGTCCACACGTGCAGATCGTGGACGTCGACCACGCCCGGCAGCGTTTTCATCGCCGCGCGGACGGCGGGGATGCGCGCGTGCGCGGGGGCGCTCTCGAGCAACACGTCGGTCGCCTCGCGTAGAATGCGCACGACGCCGACGACGATCAGTGCCGCGACGGCGAGCGAAAGCAGCGGATCGATCCAGGCGGCATGCGTGGCGAGGACGGCGAGGCCGCCGAGTATGATCGCGCCCGCACCGACCGCGTCGCCCGCCACGTGATAGAGCGCCGCCTTGACGTTGAGATCGCGGCGCGCGCCGCGTACGAGCAGCAGCCCCAGTGCGACGTTGCTTATGAAGCCGACAGTGGCAACGGCAGCCATGAGTGCGCCTTGGGGCGGCGGCGTTTGCACGGCCGTGAGACGGCGCACCGCTTCGATCGCGATGACGAGCACGACGCCCAGCAGCAGGCCGCCATTGGCGAGCGCGGCGAGCATTTCGAAGCGCGCATACCCGAAGCTGCGCCGATCGCTTGCAGGCCGGAGCGCCTGAACCTGTGCGACCACCGCGATCGCAAGCGCCACCGCGTCCATGAACACGTGCGCTGAATCGGCGAGCAACGCGACGCTGCGCGCAACGTATCCTCCAGCGCATTCGAGCACCGCGATCCCGAGCGTGACGGCGAATGCAACGCGCAGCGGCGCAGCCGTCCGCCCGCTACCGGCTGCGTGCGGGTGGACTTGCGCCTGCGCCACGTCAATCGGCCGTAGCGCGCGCCCGGACCGCGAGCGCCGCGAGCATCACAGCGAAGGTGATGAAGGTCCGCGTCTCGGCGCTCGCGATCACGCTACGATCGTAGGTTCCCGCCTGCGGCTGCGCGGCGCTTGCGCGCGGAATCAAACGCGGCACGCGCTGAGCGTACGCGTCGAACGCAGCACCGAAGGTCTCACGGAGATATCTTTCCTCGAGCGGCACGATTGCGGCATACACACCGAGCATGGTTCCGAGTCCAAGGATCGCGAAAGCGATGCGTTTTACACCATCGAGCCCACCTGTAAACGCGAACGTAAACCCGAGCGCCGTGATGACGTTACCGACGTAGAGCGGATTGCGAACGTACGCATACGGCCCCGCCGTCGTGAGCGCTTGCGCCGTAACGTGATCGGCACGCGTCGTGACACCCGAATAGCCCACGGCCCAACAGCGCAGCGCTTCGCCACACAGCGCCAAGGGGACGCCGAGCGCCATCGACGAGCGCGTCGGTATTCCGCGAAGCGCGAGCGAAGCGGCGGGCAGGGCGAGCAGCGTGCCACGGTATTTGAAGACGACGTGCCGCCAGGTTTCCGGCTCATTCGCCATGCGCCGGACCGTTGAGATTCCCCGACACGTACCCACCCAGATCCAAGGCGACGTAGCGGTAGCCGGCGGCGCGAATGCCCGCGATGATCCGTTCGCGCGTGCCCGGCGCGATGAGCGCGGCGAGGTCGTTCAGGGGAACTTCGATGCGGGCCACATCGCCGTGATGACGCACGCGACAACTGCGCACTCCCGCCTCATGCAGAGCGCGTTCGGCGGCTTCGACCTGCCGTAAGAGTTCGAGCGTGATCGGCGTGCCGTAGGGAAATCGCGACGAGAGACACGCAAGTGCGGGCTTATCCCATACGTCGAGTCCTCGCTCGCGGGCGAGCTTCCGCACGTCGTCTTTCGTGAAGCCGCTCTCGGCGAGGGGGCTGCGCACGCCGTGCTCGCCCGCGGCTTTGCGGCCGGGACGATACTCGGCCGCATCGTCGAGATTGAAACCATCGACGACATACGCCGCCCCGCGTTCGCGCGCAATCTGCGCGAGCTTTCCATAGAGCTCGTCCTTGCAATAGTAGCAGCGATTGGCGGGATTCGCGGCATAGGCGGGATTCGCAAGCTCGTACGTCGTGACGATGTCGTGCACGGCGCCGTGCGACCGCGCGAAGGCAACTGCGCCACGTAGTTCGTCGCTCGCAAGACTCTCCGATTTGCCCGTCACGCCGTACGCGCGCTCGCCCAACTCCTCGGTCGCAATCGCTAAGACGAGCGCGGAATCGACCCCGCCCGAAAACGCGACGACGACGCTTTCGAAGCCACGCAGCACCTCACGCAGGCGCGCTTCTTTGGTGGCGATAGGTTCGGAAACGACGATCATACGGGCGATAGGTACTCCAGAAGACGGGCGGAGATCTCGGCGATGGGCCGTTCGCGTTCGCGTGCGATACGAACCACGTCGTCGTACTCGAGCGTGCGGCGCGAGCGGCCATCCACGGTAGCCGTCTTAACGCGTACCGTTCCGAGCGGGGTTTCAATCGCGATGATGTCGCGGGGAACGCTGTAGCGCCGTTCCCGCCGGACGCGCACGCCGAGCGTGCTCGTCTGCTGCAGCATGGCCTGTGCGACGGCGGCTTCGTTGGCGGGTGCCGCGATGGCGCCGAAGAGGACGCCTGGGCGCATTTTCTTCATCGTCACGGGCGCAAGCCACACGTCGAAGGCCCCCGCCGCAAGAACGCGCTCGATCGCAAGCTCGTAATGCTGCGGCGACATATCGTCGATCGTCGCCTCGCACACCGCGATCTCGTCGCCCTCCGTGCCCGCGTTTGCGAGCGGACCGATCGAAACGCGCAACACGTTTGGAATGGTAAAATCAGCGCGCCCCGCGCCGTAGCCGATTGCCGACGCAACCATGCCGGGCCGAAAGCCGGGACGTTCGACAAGCGTCGTGAGCACCGCGGCACCCGTCGTGGTCACCATCTCCCCCGCGATGCCGGCGTCGTACGTCGGTGTGCCGCGCAGCAGCTCCGCGGTTGCCGGAGGCGGATTGGGATACCGGCCATGCCGCATTGCGATCGTGCCGGAACCGATCGGAAACGCTGAACAGAATACCGCGTCAACGTCCAGCAGATCGAGCGCAACGCACGCACCCGCCACGTCCAAAATGGCATCGGTCGCGCCGACTTCGTGAAAGTGAATCGCATCGACCGTCGTCCCGTGCACCTTCGCTTCCGCTTCACCGAGACGCACGTAGATCGCGCGCGCGCGCGCTTTCTGTTTCGCCGTCAGGCCGCTGCGGTCGAGAATCTCCAACACGTCGCTGAGGTGGCGGCCGTGGGCGTCGGCTGCGGCCGTCGCCGCGGAGGGCTGATGGTCCTCACCCGGTACGCTGAAATCGAAGTACGTCGCCGCGACGTCGCATTTGCGCACCGTCCTGCGCTCGGGCGACCAACCGCTGACCGGGACGGTCCGCAGCGCCCGGTCGAGGACGCCCTGGTCGGCGCCGGCATCGAGCAGCGCGCCGATGAGCATATTTCCGCTCGCGCCGCCGATGAGTTCGAAGTACGCCGCGATCACGCGGGGGTCGTCGCGCCCCGTACCGACGCGTAAACGTCGCGCAACGAGTGGGCCAAGGTGTAGGCCGGCTTCCAGCCCGTCGCAGCGATCAACTTCGTGTTGTCACCGTAGAACACCGGAACGTCGACTGCGCGCATGAGCGCGGCATCCTCCCGAATCTCGACACCGACCCGGGCCGCCATCACGAGCTGCCGTAAGATGTCCTGGATCCTCGTCGGGACGCCGCTGCATACGTTATAGATTTCGCCCGGCTCGCCGCGCTCGGCCAGATCCGCGTAGGCACGAACGACGTCACGCACGTCGAGAAAATCACGCTCGGGGGTCAAATTGCCGACGGGGAAAAGCGGATCGCCGCCGCTCGCGATCGCCGCGAGCCGTTGGGCGAAGGCTGCGACGACGAAACGATCGCTCTGTCCCGGTCCGATGTGATTGAAGGCGCGCGTTACGAGCGCCGATAGACCGTACGTTCGTGCCGAGGCATAGACGATCGCTTCCGCTGCGAGTTTGCTCGCGGCATAGGGCGTCGCCGGACGCGTTTGCGCCGTCTCGCGCAGCGGCAATTCGTTTGCGGCGTGCGCGCCATAGACTTCGCCCGAGCTGACATAGAGCAAACGCGGACGTACGGCGGCCGGGAGGCCGCGGATCGCTTCGATCAGCCGCGCGGTCCCGAGGACGTTCGTATCGTAGGTCGGTAGCGGATCGCTCGTCGCAGCGGGCACGAACGCTTGCGCCGCGAGGTGGAAGACGACGTCCGCGCGGGCCGCTTCGACGACGCCGCGCACGTTGTCGTGATCGCCGAGATCGAAGGGGAGATCGACATGGTCGCCGTCGCTGGCGCGTCCCGCGACCACGACGGCCGCACCGCGCGCGCGCAATTCCGCGCAGAGGTGCCGCCCGACGAATCCATTGCCGCCGGTAACGAGCGCGCGCACGTTACGCTGCCCTCACACTAGGCGAGAACGGTCGTGCGCAAGCGCTCGACGTCGGCGCGAACCATCCGTTCCACCAGTTGTTCGAACGTCGTTTCCGGCGTCCAGCCGAGAACGCGTTTCGCTTTTGACGGATCGCCGATGAGCAGATCGACTTCGGCCGGACGCATGAAACGCGCGTCCTCGACCACATACTTTTCATAGTCCAGGTCGACCGCACCGAAGGCGAGGCGGCAAAACTCGCGGACCGTGTGCGTGCGTCCCGTCGCCACGACGTAATCGTCGGGGACGTCGTGCTGGAGCATGCGATACATCGCGCGCACGTAGTCGCCCGCGAAGCCCCAATCCCGTTTCGCATCGAGATTTCCGAGCGCAAGTTTCGTCGCGAGACCGTGCTTGATGCGCGCGACGCCGTCGGTGATCTTGCGCGTCACGAACTCTTTGCCGCGCCGTTCGCTCTCGTGATTGAAGAGGATGCCGCTCACGGCGAACATGTCGTAGGATTCACGGAAATTAACCGTGATCCAGTGCCCGTACACTTTCGCGACGCCGTAGGGACTGCGCGGATAAAACGGCGTCTCCTCACGCTGCGGCGTTTCCTGAACCTTGCCGAACATTTCGGAACTCGAGGCCTGATAGAAACGTATCGAAGGGTCGACCTGACGGATCGCTTCGAGCACCCGCGTAACGCCGAGTGCCGTGAATTCGCCCGTGAGAACCGGCTGCGTCCACGATGTCGGCACGAATGACTGCGCCGCCAAATTGTACACTTCGGCGGGACGGATATCGGTGACGAGTTTGGTCATCGAACTCTGGTCGAGCAGATCGCCCGAGACGATCTCAAGGCGCTCCACAAGATGTTCGATTCGTTCGTGCACTTCAGTGCTCGTACGGCGCGTCATACCGACCACGCGATAGCCCTCATCGAGCAAGAGCTCGGCGAGATACGAACCGTCTTGCCCCGTGATACCGGTGATGAGCGCCGTTTTCTTCTTCAACGTGACGTCCTTACCAATGCAGGATGCATTACGTGCGTAGCGCCGCGATCCAGGTTTCGACCGCACTCGCTTCGCGCGGGAAGGCTGCGCTCAGATTGCGATAGCCGTCGGGTGTGATCACGACATCGTCCTCGATGCGAACGCCGATCCCGCGATAGCGCGCGGGGACCGTGAGGTCGTCGGGCTGCAGGTAGAGACCGGGCTCGATGGTCAGGACCATCCCCGCTTCGAGCGTACCGAATTTATAGGTCTGTGCGCGCGCCTGCGCGCAATCGTGAACGTCGAGACCGAGCATGTGGCTGACGTTGTGCAGCGAGTAGCGTTTATAGAATTGATTCGACGCGGCGAGCGCTTCCGCCGCCGGCATGGGCAGAATTCCTAGGCGCTCGAGCCCATGCGCTAACACGTCCATCGCGGCGGCATTGGGCGCCATGAAGTCGCTCCCGGGACGACACGCCGCGAAGGCAGCTTCTTGCGCCGCGAAAACGACATCGTAAATCTCGCGCTGCTCGCGCGAAAAACGGCCGTCGATCGGAACGGTGCGCGTAATGTCGGCCGTGTACAACGTGTGGGCCTCGACGCCGGCATCGAGCAAGAGCAAGTCGCCCGGCCGCAAGGCACCGTCGTTTGACGTCCAGTGCAGGGTGCATGCGTGGCGGCCGCTCGCCGCGATCGTGCCGTAACCGACATCGTTGCCTTCGACGCGCGCACGGAAGTTGAAGATCCCTTCGACATAACGCTCGGTACGCGACGTCGCCAAGCCGCGCAACACGTCATCGAACCCGGTCTTCGTGGCGGCGACGGCCTTCTCGAGTTCGCCGATTTCGTATGCGTCCTTGATGAGGCGCAGTTCCGAGAGTGCGTTCGCGAAGGCGCGATCGTCATCGGGATCCGCGTGCGCCGGACGTGCATCGAGCTGCGCATCGACCCCGCGTAAGACGCGCGTTCGCCCCGCAGCCTCGCTTGCGAACTGCGCGAGATCGGTCTCGAGCTCGGCGAGCGGTCGCGCTTCTAAACCGAAACGTAACGTGCTTTCCGCAACCCCGAGACGCGGGCCGACCCATAATTCGCCTTTCGCCCGGTCGGTATAGAAGGTCGCATCGGCCTTCCCGGGATTTGGCTCGACGTAGGCGAGCGCGCGGTGCGTCTTCCCTTCGGGCCGCATGACCAGGACGCAATCGGCTTCGAGATTTCCCGTCAGGTAATAGAAGTCGGTGCCGGGGCGAAAACGGTACGTCGTATCGTTGGCGCGGGTCTTCATGTGCCCGGTCGGCACGACGAGCACGTCGCCCGGAAAGCGCGCCGAAAGCTCTTCGCGGCGCTTGCGAAAACGCTCCGCCTCGGGCAACGGCACGATCTCGGCATCGGCCGGCGCCCACTGCGTTACCATGAAATCGAGCAATGCCTGTGGCGGCCCATCGTCGTGTGGTGCGACGACGGGCGAATCGAACGGTTGCGGAGCGCTGAGGTGAAGCATTCGCCGACACTTCGGCGCGCGGGCACGCCGCGCTTGCCAGCGGCCCGTTATGAGACGAATTTGGTCAGGCCGCGCGGCGCGTCGCCGTCGATGCCGCGCGCGCGCCCGAGATCGAGTGCGAGCACGTGACCCGCCACGAGCCACGCCAGCGTGTTGAAAGCGGTGCCGGTCGCGGCCCCGTGCGCGGGAATGTCGTCGATCGCGCCACCGATCGTGGCGCGCAGCGATCCCGTCCTCACCGCCTCTTCGAGCGAACGCCGGACGACGTCGCGGGACGGATCGTCCACGACGCCGATTAGGCTCGTCGAGCCATCGAGCATCGCCGCGCTCCCATGCCGGAATTCTCCCGCCGCAAAACCCTCCGCGTGAACGTAACTGGACTCCTTGAGTTTGAGCGCGAGCTCCAGGGCGACCGGTACGCCGTATCCCGCGCCGACGACGGCGACGCTGCCGCGCCGCGCGATCCCGGCGGCGAGCTCCGCGATGCGCGCGACGCCGGGGCCCGTCAGCCACGCTTCGACCGCGTCGGCGGTCGCCTCGAGGGTCGCGCGCGAGCGCTCGGAGGGGCCGCGCGTGAGCGCCGCGCCCCAAAGCACCAACGCCACCATCGCCGTCACGCTCTTGGTCGCCGGGACCGCGCGCTCGGGACCCGCCTCGATGTCGAGCACGAGATCCGCCCGCGCCGCCAGCGGTGCGGAGGCGTCGTTCGTCAGCGCGATCAGCCGCGCGGGCTCGAGGAGGTCGATCGCACGCAAGACGTCGGCGGAGCGCCCGCTCTGCGAAAGCGCGACGACCGTGCGGCCGCAATACGCGCCGCGTTCGAAATTCGCTTCGGTCGCCGCCAGGGCCGCCGCGTTGATGCCGCGCCGCCGTAGTGCGAGTGCGGCGAGCATCGCAACGAAAAGCGAACTGCCGCTGCCGACGAGCACGACTTCGCGGTCACGCACGGCCTCGGCGAATGCCGCGGCCTCCGACGAACGCGCAACCCGTCGCCAGACGGCGGGCTGCTCGCGAATCTCGCGCTCGAACCACGCACCGAGCATCAGTCGCTCGTGACGCGCGCGAGCACGCGCGCGCGCAGCGCCGCAAGCGCCGAGTACTCCCCGTTCCAATCATCGACATTGAAGGCGAAGGTCACCGGACCGTGGCGCACCGTTGCGAGATACCCGGCAAGTCCACGCACGTGCATCATGCTGCCCGTTTTCGCGAAGACGCGCCCGGCCGCGGCGCTCTCCGCGATCCCTTCGATCGTTCCGCGTGCGCCGCCGACGGGGAGTGAATCGAGCACGAGCTGCCGGTTGGGACCGTTCCAATCGTGCTGCAAGATCGCGACGAGATCGCGCGGCGTGATGCGGTCGTATTGCGACATGCCGCACCCGTCGGCAAGCGTGACCGTCGCTGGATCGACGCCGATGCTACGGAGCCAAACTTTCTCGAACGCCACACCTTTGGCCGTGGTTCCCGGTGCGGCGCCGCTGGCAAAGCCGAGTTCCTTGAGAAGTACCTCAGCGATGAGGTTATCGCTCGGAATCCAAAAACGAGGGCCAAAAAACGTGGCGAGCGCGGGCGAGAGGTGCTGCCAAAGCAGCGTCTCGCGCGCCGGCAGCGCTCGTGCGTCCGGTACGTACCGGTGCTCGGACGGAGTGCCACCCTGCGTCGTCGTCAGACCGACGACCTGCGACAAGGCTTTGCGCACGTAATCATAGGCGAATCGTGCCGGACTCGGCACCGCGGCATCGAGCGTTTGTGCCGGGCTACCGAGCGGAATCGTTCCAATGACGTCGATACAGCCGCCGGGTTCGCGCACGACATCGAGCGCATCGGGATCGGAATCCGCGCTTCCCGTCTTCGCGCTCTGATGAACGACGACGCTCGCCGTCGGACTGCAGCCTTCGGCCGGGGAGCGCGCAGCCTGCACGGGCGCCGTGCTCATCGTCGCCGGTGCTCCCACCCTCGTACCCGGCGATACGGTAACGTGAACGACGTTTTCTTCGAAGGTGAGCGCGGATATACGCGGCGCGTACGAATAGGCGAAATCGTCCCACGTCCAGCCGGCCGGATACGGCTGCGCATCATACCGCCCGTCGTCGATCGTCAGATCCGCGCGCGGCGACGTAAGGCCTGCGGCGACGACGGCGCGCACGGCCTCGTCGAGCTCGGCTTGCGCAAGCAGCGGATCGCCTCCGGCGCGGAGCACGAGCCGCCGCGACGCTCCGTCGCCGAGGGCGACGAGCGACGTGCGAAACCGGTACTGGGGGCGCAACCGGTCGAGCGCGGCACTGCCGACGAGCAATTTGAGCGTACTCGCCGGTTGAAACTCGTCGTCGGCAGCGCGAGCGTAGAGTGCGTTGCCGCTCGCCGTCTCGATCGCGAGAACGCCGTAGTGGGCGCCGCGTAAGGCGACCGCGTTGCCGAGCATCGCATCGAGGTCCGCATCGAGCTTCGCGATCGCATCGCTCGTCCAGGGCACGCCGCCGGCGGCCGGTGCAACGATCGGCGCCGGTCCCGCGCCGAGCAGCAGCAACGCCGCGCATGCCGCAAACGCAGACGTCCGCGCGCGGGCGATCACGCCGGCACGCGCTCGGCCATCTGCAATGCGACGAACGTCGCGACGTCGCTCGGCAAGGTTCCGCGTCCGAAGCCCGCATCATAGCCGAGTTCGGCCGCGAGCAAGCCCGTCATGCGCGGCCCACCCGCGATGAGGACCATCGCGTCGCGCAGATCCTCTGCTTCCAGCAGCTCCGCGAGCGCGGTGAAGTTCGCGATGTCGCTGCCTTTTTGCGTGACGACTTGCGATACCAGCAACACGTCGATACGGTGTTCCTTGGCGAAGCGCGCGAGATCTTCAACCGACACCTGGCTCCCGAGATTGAATGTCTCGAATGCTTTATAACGCTCGAGCCCGTAGTCGCCCCGGTAGCCTTTCATGTTGAGGATCGCATCGATGCCGACGGTGTGAGCGTCCGTGCCGATACAGGCACCCGCAATACGAATTCGGCGGCCGACACGCTCGCGCACAAGCGCATCGACCGCGTCCATCGACAGCGCGTGCGCCTTCTTCACCGTCGCGATCGTCTCGATATCGATTGCGACGCCGGTACTTGCGTACACGACGAAGAACGAGAATCCCGTCGCGATGCCACGGCCTTCCGCCACGGCGACATCGCTGAAACCCATCTTGGCGACGAGGGCGCGCGCCGCTTCGTCGGCCGCTTCGCTCCATTGCAGCGGCAACGTGAACGAGAGCTGGATCTTGCCGTCGTCGCGCGTGTCGCCGTACGGTTTGACGAACGTACTCATGCGCGCACGAGCGGCGGTGCTCCCGTCGCGAGCGCCTCGGCGAAGGGGTTCCAGTAATCGTCGGCGCGGGGAAAAACACCATCGAAACCGCGTCCGCCATCGGGCGAGCGCTTGACGTCCGCGAAGAGCTTCGCATCGATCGAGGTCATCAAGCCGTCACGCTCGACCCGTTCGAGCAACGAACGAGCCTCGCGTAAGACGTGTTGCGCGCGCCGCTCGACGATGCCGTCGCGTTTGAATTCGATCTCATCCCCAAAATGGCGCGCGGTATGCATGATGTACTGCGCGTTCTCGAGTGCGAGCGCGCGGTCGCCCAAGAACGGCGTGTGGATTGCCTCGGTCATCATCCCGCACAAGTGAATCGTCTGGCGCGTCATGACCGATGTCAGATTGAACATCGCGTCGATGAGATTTCCTTTGAAGACGTCGCCCGTCATATGTTTGGTCGGCGGCATGTACTTGAGCGGCGCGTCCGGGAAACACTGCCGCGCAAGCTGCGCCTGAGCGAGGGCGAAGAGGAAACCGTCCTCGACTGCGGGATCGATCTCGTACGCGTCGCCCAGACCAATGCGCGCGTCGGACATACCGGCGCGGTGGGCGAACGCTTCGTTGATGAATTGCGACGCGAGCACCGCCGGCGCTTGTTCGAGCGCATCGGCCGTCGTGAGATAATTGTCTTCACCCGTATTGATGATGATACCGGCGCGCGCGTTGAGCAGGCGCGAAAAATGCTGATCGACGAAGGTGCGTTTCATGTTGATGTCGCGGAAGAGAATGCCGTACATCGAATCGTTGAGCAGCATATCGAGCCGCTCGAGCGCCGCCATCGTTGCGATCTCCGGCATGCAGAGCCCGCTTGCGTAATTGGTAAGCATCACGTACCGCCCGAGACGATCGGAGACGGCGTCGAGCGCTTCGCGCATGATCCGGAAATTTTCTTGCGTCGCGTAGGTGCCGGCGAAGCCTTCGGTCGTCGCGCCGAACGGCACGTAATCCAAGAGCGATTGTCCGGTCGAGCGAATCACCGCGATGATTTGCGCGCCCGCCTCCGCCGCGGCAACCGCGGCCGTGCGATCTTCGTAGATGTTTCCGCTCGCGACGATCACGTAGAGCAGCGGCGCGGGCCGTTGCGGCAGGCGTTCGAGGCGCCGTTCGCGTTCGGCGCGAGCGACGTCGATGCGCACGAGCGCGCCGCGCACGTAGCGCTGCAGCGCGGCCCGTGCCGCGGCGTCGGGCGTCTCGTCCCCGAGCGCAACGTCGAGAGAGCCCTCCGCGACCGCGCTCGCGACGTCGTCGGGGGTACGGCCGGTCTCGGCCACGAGCGCCCCGAGGGTCCGCGCGACCCCCGAGCGCAGGCGCGTCGCGCCGACGCGTTCGAGCATGAGGTTCGGGACCGGAATGTCGTCGCGTCCCACGCCGTCGACGCCGAGCAGCCGCAGGACCGAGCGTTCGACCGCGACCGTCGAATGCGCGTCGATGAACGCGCCGACGGTAGCCGCGATCGCGCGCGCGAGCCCGCGGGCCTCCTCGACCTCGGCCCTATCGATGCGCAGGTCCATAGCGCGAACGCTTCAGCGCTGCGCTGCAACTTTCCGTGGCCGCCGGGGTAGAGCGCGGGCAAGAAAGAAGCGGAGGGGGATGACGATCGCCGAGCAGACCGACGAAGAGTTGGTCCGGCTTGTTCTAGCGGGCGAGCGCGAGCGCTTCTCCGCTCTCGTCGACCGTTATAAGAGGGGCATTACAAAATTTATCGGAGCGAGCGTGCGTGGTTCCGCGGACATCGCGGATCTCGCGCAGGAAACGTTCATGCGAGCCTACGCTCATCTCGGGACCTTCAACCCGGCCCTGGGTAAATTTTCGACCTGGATCTACCATATTGCCCGCAACGTCGTGCGGACGCATCTGGCGAAGACGCTGCGCCGCCCGCGGACGCAGCATCTGGGCGAGGACCGGACCCTGGATAACGTCTTGCCGGACACGTCGCAACATGCCGATCCTGCCGGCGGAATCCTTCGCGCGGAAGCCGAGAGCGACGTGCGCGCCGCCCTGGCGGAACTGCCGGAACGCACGCGCACCGTTCTTTCGCTGCGCTACTACGACAACATGGAATATCAAACGATTGCCCAGACGATGGGGCTCTCTCTGGGAAATGTGAAGACGCTCATCCATCGCGGGAAGCTCGCCCTTGCGCAGCGCTTGCGGGAGCGCGAGCATGAAGCCATCGGCGCGTTACCGCCCAAAGGCGTACCGCTCGGAGGACCGCGTGCTCTGCTCGTCCTTTGAGTCGCAGCTTTCCGCCTATGTCGAAGGCGAACTCGGCCCCGTCGCGACGGCCCGCGTTGCCCGGCACCTCGCCGGCTGCGCGCATTGCACCGCGGTCGCGGCCGAGCTACGCTCGATCGAAGGTTTGCTGCTGACGACCCGCGAGCCCGAACCGGCGCCGAATTTCAGCTCCAACGTGATGGCGGAAGTGCGTGCGCTTCCAGCTCCGCACGTGCGGCGCGGCCGTCCCTTCGCCGTCCTGACGACCTACGTCATCTTCGCGTGGACCGCGATCGCCACGTTCCTGCTCTTCGGGGGCGCTGCGGCGCGCGCGATGCCGGCAACGTTTGCGGCACTCTCGGGCCGTTTCGGGCAGACGGCGGGGGCGCTTGCGAGCGCGACCGGACGTCTCTTTGGGCGCCATACCTTCGATGTGACCGCAGCGATGGGCGCTCTGCTCGCGCTCGATCTCATCGTCGCGGGCGTCGTCATCGCGCTCGTTGCGCTTCGCGGGCGCCGGACCGCTCCACTAGGCGGACCGAAGTCGTGGTGACGGCGTCACGCCGGCGCGGCATCTTCGTGATCGCGGCGCTCATCGCCATTCTCGCGGCAACGGTCGCCTTCGCATCGGCGAAGACGTACAATCACGGCAAGACGGTTTGGTTCAGTGATGTAACGATCGGCGCCGGCGACGACATTCGCGGCGATCTCGATATCGTCTACGGAAGCGTCACGTGCGAGGACGGTGCGACGATCGGCGGCAGCGTGCGAACGTTTTTCGGACGTTTCGACCAGCGCGATGGATGCAGCGTCGGGGGTCGCGTCGTCGATGCGTTCGGTGGGGATTCGCTCGGCGCGTATGTACCGTGGGTCGGGTCCGGGGGCGGTGAGTTCTGGGCTCAGAATCGTGGTTTGCGCAATTCATTAGCCTGGGACGTCGTCGTCATGCTCGCGTTCTTACTCTTTCCGCTGCGGGCACGCATCGCACTGGATCGCGTCGAACGGCATCCGGGACTCTCCGCGGCGACCGGCGCCGTTGCGCTCGTGGCCGCGCTTCCGGTCTTCGTGTTGCTGCTGCTCAGCATCATCGGCTTACCGCTCATCCCGCTCGAGATCGCCGCGCTCTTCGCCGCTTTATGGATCGGTTTCGCCGCGGTCGCGCTGCTCATCGGCCGGCGCATGTACGAATTGATCTGGCCGCACGCGACGCCGGCACCGTTTACCGCACTGGTGCTCGGACTCATCGTCGTGACGGCGGCACAGCTGCTGCCGGTCGTCGGCTGGGCCGTCACGGCCCTCGTCGGCTTCGTCGGCTTGGGGGCGGCACTCCTCGCCTTCGTGGGTGAGACCCCGTTCCGTTCGTTTACGCGCGGCGTCCCGCGCGCGGGCGCCCCGCCGCCGAGTTCGCCACCCGCGAAGCGGCCGGTCTAGTCGCCGGGGCTGCGCTTCCGTAATGGGTGATCGCGGGGGAGATCGCCGCAGCGCGCGCACGTTCGCGCGTCGTCGGCCAAGCGCTCGCCGCACGCGCAGACCCAGCCGATCCGCCGGGCGGGCGACCCGATGACGAGCGCGTACGGCGCGACATCGCGCGTCACCACGGCGGCCGCGCCGACCATCGCCCACGTCCCGATGTGAATCCCCGGCAAAATCGTCGCATTCGCCCCGATCGCGGCACCGTCGTCGACCATCGTTTCGCCGACCGCCCAGTCGCCGTCGCGTAGCGCCGCGAACGCGGGATCCGTGGCGCGCGGCCGCAGGTCATTGGTGAAAACCACGTGCGGCCCGATGAAGACGCCTCGGCCCAAGGTCACGCCGTGATAGACGCAGGCATAATTTTGCAGCTTCGAATCGTCGCCGATGCGAACGTCGAAATCGATAAAGGCGCCCTTGCCGACGATACAGCGAGCGCCGACCTGCGCGCGGGTGCGTATCTGCGCGTGATGCCAAACGCGCGTCTGCGCACCGATCGAAACGTCTGACTCGACGAACGCGCTCTCGTGCACGAACGCGTCGGCCGCGATCTCGCGCACCGATTCGCTCGCACTCACGCCGGGTGGGCGATGGAGACGCGCGGCATCGCGCGATCGATGAACTGAGTCGCCTCTTCGGCGATCCGCAGTGAAGCAAGCGCGATACCCGGATCGGGCAATCCGCCGCCACGCACGCCGCCGATGAAGACTTCGAGCTCGCGCGCCAGCGGCTCGCGTTTCTGAACCGGCAACGCGATCAAGGTCCCAGCCTTGTATTGATCGACGAGTTCGTTGTAGTCGCCCGTCGGCTCGAATTGCTGGCCCGGCGCGAACCATGCTTCCTGGGTGATGTAGTCGACACGGCAATAGCCGCGCGTCCCGGTGATACTCAGTTCGCGCACTTTGACGGGCGTGATCCAATTGGCTTCGATCGACACAACGCACCCGCCGGCATCGAGCAGCAACGTCGCGAAATCCAAGCGATCTTCGAGGACGGCCATCCCGCCCTGCGCGGAGAGCAGATTGAGGCGCGCCCCGGTGATGAAAGCCGCCATATCGATATCGTGCACGCCGATATCGATCAACACGTTCGCATCCCGAATGCGCGGCGGCAAGATACCCACGCGCCGGGCGGACATGCTGATCAGCCGGCCGAGACTTCCGCCGGCGACGAAATCGCGCACCGTTTCCATCGCTGGATTATAGCGCTCCACGTAGCCGACCATGAGCGGCACGCCGGCCCCCGCACAACGCTCCAGCAACCGTTTTGCGGAATCCATCGAGTGGGCGAGCGGTTTTTCGATGAGAAGCGCGATCCCAGCATCGATGAACGGCTGTGCGACCTCTTCGTGCGCGCCAGTCGGAACGCACACGATGGCAGCATCGAGACCCGCTTCGACCAGTGCCTTCGCGCTTTCAAACGTCGGAAGGCCCGCGCTCAGTGCCGCTAGACGCGCTAAAGACGACGTCTCGGCAACACCGACGAGTTCGACGTCGGGCATTGCACGAAGATTGCGTGCATGGTGACGACCGATCGAGCCGAAGCCGACCACGCCGACGCGAACGGCGCGCATCAGCACGCCGCTCCGACGGCTTCGCGCAAAGACCGTACCGTCCACGCACGTTGCGTCGCGTCGAGTCCGGGATGGATCGGGAGCGACATGATCTGACGGGACACGCGCTCGGCGACGGGAAAGTCGCCCGGGCCATACCCGTAGCGCGCGAAGAGCGGATGGAGATGGAGCGGCGTTGGATAGTAGATGCCGCTGCCCACGTTTCGCGCCGATAAGGCGGCGCGCACCGCATCGCGGTCGGCACCATTGGACGTCAGGGCGGGATCGATCAGCACGGAGTACTGGTGATACGCGTGGAGCGCCCCGGCGGGAAGCGCGGGTATGACGAGGCCGGCGATATCTGCAAGGGCTTCGTCGTAGAAAGCGGCGTTCGCGCGTCGAGCCTGCGTGATTGAAGCAAGCCGCCCGAGCTGAACGCGTCCGATGGCGGCGGCGAGATCGGTCATGCGGTAGTTGTAACCGAGCGAGATATATTCGTAGCGGTCGCCTTGGCCGTGGTTGCGAAAGCGCCGGGCCGCGGCCGCGACATCGGCACGGTCCGTTACGAGCATACCGCCTTCGCCGGTCAATATGTTCTTGGTGCCGTAGAATGAAAATGAGGCCGCATCGCCGAGGCTGCCGGCGTTGCGCCCGGAACGCTTCGCACCGATTGCCTGACATGCGTCTTCAAGGAGCGCAACGCCGCGCGCGCGTAGCGCCTCGGCGCCCGCCGGATCGATCGGCAACCCGAAGAGATCGACGAGGACGGCAGCTTTGGTCTTCATCGTCGCGGCGGCAAGCGCGACCGCGGGATCGACATCGAACGTGCGCGCATCGATATCGATGAAGCGCGGCACGGCGCGCTGCATCAGGATCGGCGTCGCCGTCGCCGCGAAGGTGAAGGGTGTCGTGAGCACCTCGTCGCCGTCGCCGATGCCCAGCGCCTCGAGCGCGGCGTGATTGGCCGCCGTTCCTGAGTTTACTGCGACGGCATGAGCGACGCCGACGGCCGCAGCGAACTCACGCTCGAATGCGGCGACTTCGGGGCCTTGCGCCAATTGGCCCGACCGCAAAACCGCCGTAACCGCCGCAATCTCTTCTTCACCGACCCGCGGCGCCACCAGCGGCACGGTCACGGACGCCTCTATCATCTGCGATTGGTTCCTCAGCTGCTGAGATACTTATCGGCAACGCCCGTACGATTCACAGTCTAGGTGTGTGCTCTCTCGACTAGATACCGAGCAAGCTACGATCGTGCAACGGAGCAGGCGTTCCATCCACAGAAACGCAGCCGCGTGAGAATCGTCTCGGTGGTCGGTGCCCGGCCTGAATTCGTGCAAGTCGCCGTCCTCTCCAAAGCGATCCGCAAGCGGCATGAAGAGACGCTGATCCATACGGGCCAGCACCACGACGCCCACATGTCCGACCGGTTTTTCGAGGAACTGGATATCCCGCAGCCGGAGATCAATCTCGGCGTCGGATCGCTCGAACTGAGCGCGCAGAGCGCCGAAATCGTGCGCGCGCTCGCAAAAGCGATGACGCTCCTGGATCCCGACCTCGTCCTCGTGCGCGGCGACACCACGAGCACCCTCGCGGGCGCGCTCGTTACCAAACAACGGCTGTTACCGCTCGCGCACATCGAAGCCGGGATGCGTTCCTACGACCGCACGATGCCCGAAGAGATCAACCGGATCGTTGCCGATCACATCGCCGACATTGCACTTGTCACGGACGAAGCCGCACGGCTGCGCCTGGCGCACGAGGGGGTGGTCGATCACGTCCACGTGTGCGGTGACGTGATGTTCGATATCTTCCTGCGCGCGCGGGCGACGGCGCGCTCGGCGCTCGGACCCGCGCTCGCGGAACTGATTCGAGCGCCGTACGATCTGCTCACCGTGCATCGCGCTGATAACACGGACGAACCCGACCGTTTGCGCGCCCTCGTCGCCGGTTTCGCAAACGCTCCTCGCCGCGTCATCTTTCCGTTGCATCCGCGCACCGCCGCACGTCTGAGCGCATTCCAGATCAGTCTCCCGCCGCGAATAATGGCGCTCGATCCGGTCGGCTATCGCGAGATGGTGGCGCTGGAATGCGGCGCGCGAACCATCTTCACGGACTCGGGCGGCGTGCAGCGCGAAGCCTATTTTGCGGGCGTGCCATGCGTGACGTTACGCGACACCACCGAATGGACCAACACCGTCGACGCGGGCTGGAACCGCCTGGTCGGCGCGCGCACGGAAGCGATCGCGGCGGCCCTAGCGGCCCCCGCGCGGCGACCGGCAACGCACCCGCCGCTTTTCGGTGACGGCGACGCCGCCGAGCGGATCGTCGCGGCACTCGAATCACCCGCGACCGCGGAGATCGTCGCGCGCGCGCGCGCTACGCGGCGGCGTCGGTCGCGGTAACGGCGCTTCGCATCCGCAACGGCGCGTTGATGCGATACGCGGTCGCCGCGAGCGCGATGCCGTTTCCGGCAATCAACACCGCGATGACGTCTCCTAGCGAACGATGATGCAGCGAGATGCCGGCAATCTCCGCAAACGCGCAGACCGCCAAGGGCACCACGAAATCGAAACGGTGGATGCCGATCTTATACATGACGACAACGTTGAGCGCCGCGAGCAACACCATCGCGAGGCCGTACGCGAAAACGTATGGCGCGGCCGGCGCGAACGAATTACCTGCCAGCGCCGTGATGACGAATGCCGGGAAGAAGTAATACACGACGAGCCCCGCACCCGACATGATTGCGATGACCGCAACTGCCTGCACGAAGACGCTGACCGACGATTCTCCGGCAAGTGCTCGACGTGTCGCCTTGGGAAGCACCACCGTCGGTACGAAGCCGACCAGGAAAAACAAGATCTTCCCGGAGAGCGCAAGCGCTCCGTAGAGGCCGGCGGTCGTCGGATCGGCGTAGTGCTTCACGATCAACACATCGACGTTGGCGACGCTTGTGAGAAGCACCGTCGCAGCGGAGATGCCGGCCATCGTCTTGATCAGCCGGCGAACGTCGATGTAGAGCACGGCATCGGGTACGCGGCGAAAACGGCGCAGCAAGGCGACCGCCGTATAGACGAGCGCAATGACACTTCCCGTGGCCCAGCCGACGAAGGCGCCCGCCACGCCGTACCCGGCGTACACCAGAGCGACGCCGACCAGCAGCTTGAAGAATGATTCCAAACACGTCGACAACGCAAACGCGTTGAAATCTTCGATGCCCTGAAAAACGGCTCGTAAGGCAGGCGTTGCGATGGTGATGCCGATGATGGCCGTCGTCAGGATGACTGCGGGCACGCTCGCGATCTTCAAGTAGGACGCGATAGCCCCCGCGCTCAGCACGCCCAGAGCGATGATGACGGCGCTGGCGATCGAGCCGTACATCGTCAAGCGCCGCACGAGCGCCGCCAAGTGCGCGCGGTCGTCGGTTGCGCGGAATTCCGCGGCGTACTTGACGACGACGGTCGCGACGATGCCGGAAAACACCGTGCTGATCATCAGCACGGAGTTGAGCGCGGAGAGGACGCCGTATTGTTCGACACCGACCTTCCGGCTGATGGCGAAATGGTACGCGTACCCGAAGACGTTGATCAGCGACGTCGCGACGAAGACCACGAGGCCATGCCGCACGAAGTCACTGCGCGTGAGACGCTCGAGGCCGGTCATGAGCTTAGGCAATGGGAACCTCGCGATTCTCCGGCGGGCTCGGTACACGATCCTCGAACTTTCGCACGATTAGCTTAAACGCGATGGCGAGTTCTTCAACCCCCAGGAGCCGCGCGGCACCGATGAAGACAAACGCACCAATCGCGACTTGCCCGGCGAGATACCACGTCCGCTCGCCGAACGACGTCGCAACCGGCACGCCGAGCGCGGCGATCCACGATAGCGCCCAGCCCATGACGATCGAACACAGCGCGATGCGAGCCGCCGACCAGACGACGGTTATCCAATCGAGCCCGTTTACCAGCCGCCAGACGAGCGCGAAAAGTAAGCCGGCTTGAATCCACTGACTTACCGAATTTGCCAGGAGTAAGCCGCGCGCACCGAGCGGGCCGAGCCAGATCACGGAAAGCACGACGTTGAGCACGACCGTGAAGACCGAGATTCCGACGGTCCAGCGCGTCTCCTTGCATGCAAAACAGCAGCGCGTGAGTACGATCGAGGCGGCGAGCCCGACGAGTCCGACCGCCGAAAACGGCAGTAAGCCCGCGCAGAGATCGGTTGCGCTCACTTGAAATGCGCCACGCTGAAAGAGGACGCCGACGATCGGATGGCCGAGCGCGACCAAACCCACGACGGAGGGTACCGTGATAAAATTTACCAGCCGCAAGCCCATCACCACGCAGCGCTTTATGCCGACTTTGTTGGCGCTGGCAAATTGCGATGCGAGCAACGGGAAGATCACGGTCGCGATCGCGGCTGCGAAAATCTGCTGCGGAAAACCGACGAGTTTCGTTGCGTAATTCATTCCGGCGATATAGCCCGGCGTCAGCGTCGAGGCAAAGTGGCGATCGAAAAAGATCGCCAGCTGCCCGGCAGCCGAGCCGACGACGATCGGTCCGAGCATCAGCCAAATCTTTGCCAGGCCCGCATGATGCAGGTCGAGCACCGGCCGGTACATGCGCAATTTCAGCATCGCCGGCAGCTGCACGAGCAGTTGCGCCGTAAGTCCGAGCGCCGTACCGAGAACGAGCGCATAAATGCCGAGCCGCCGCTCGAACCACAAAACGACCGCGATCGTCACGATGTTGATCGCAATGCCTTGAATAGCGGACGACGAGAAGCGATGACGGGCGTTGAGCATCGCGCTCACCACGCCGGCGAGACTGGTCGCGACGACGCTTGGCATTAACCAGCGTGTCATCCCGATCGTATCCTGCAACTGTGCCGGCGGAAACCCGTGAGCGACCAGCGGCACATACACCGGGGCGAGCAGCCAGCCGAGTATTGCGAGCACGGTCAGAACGAAGGCAAGGACGTTGAAGATGGTGCTGGCCAGGCGCCAGGCCGACTCGTCTTCACCCCGCGCGACGTACTCGGAGAACACCGGCACGAGCGCGCTGACGAGCGCGCCATTGAAGACGCCGAACAAAATCGTCGGAATCGTCGCCGCCGCGAGAAATGCGTCCATCGCAGCCGACGTTCCGTAGTACTTCGCGTTGACGACTTCACGGCCGAAGCCCAGCACCGACGAAGCCAAGGTCGCGGCCATGACGAGGATCGTCGACCGGGCGAGCGCGACGTAATTCGGCCCGGCGCCCGGAATCGCGCGGAGACGCGGCGTCACGTTGCTATCGCGCTAATGTGCGCCTTCGCCCCGCAGGACCGCCGGAACCGTTTTGACGACGATGGCGAGATCGACCAGCGGCGACCACGTCTCGATATACTGATTGTCCAAGCGCATCCACTCGTCGAACGAAAGGTTGGATCGCCCCGAGATCTGCCAGAGGCAGGTGATGCCCGGCTTGACGTTGAGCCGTCGGCGCGCGTAGGTGTCATAGCGCGCGACCTCGCTAGGCAACGGCGGACGCGGGCCGACAATCGCCATCTCGCCACGCAAGACGTTGAGGAGATTGGGCAGCTCATCGATGCTCGTGCGCCGCAGCAACTTTCCAAGCGGATGGAGACGCGGGTCGTTGCGAATTTTAAGCACCGGACCATCGACCTCGCTCAGCACGCGCATGTCGTCGTGGTAGAGGTGCGCCCCGTCGACCATCGTGCGCAGCTTACAAAGCCAGAACCGGCTTCCGTGCTTACCGACTCGCTCTTGAAAGAAGAACGGCGAACCGGGCGATACGCAAACGATGCCGAGCGCCGCGAGTGCGACGACGGGCGAAAAAATGATGATTGCGGAGCCGGAGATCGCAATATCCATGACTCGTTTGACGGCATGCCATGTTTCCGGTACGACCCGACGGCGCGGCGCGGCAAAAAGATGCGAGCGCCGCGGCCGGGCGGCGAGCGTGCTCAGGAACTGCGGCGTCACGTCCGGGCCGCGGATCCGGCGGCTAAGACATGCTTCACGCGAGTGCCGACGAGATCGAGCCCGGCAATGGTCCCGCCCTCCCCCTTTCGTTCGCCGAACTCGAGGAAAGGCACGTATTCACGCGTATGATCGCTGCCCGGTGCAGTTGGATCGCAGCCGTGATCGGCACTGACGATCGCAAGGTCGCCTGGCCGCAGCGACGCTTCAAGCGCGGGTACCGAGCGGTCGAAACGTTCGAGCGCCGCGGCATACCCACGGACGTCTCGGCGATGTCCAAACTTCGTATCGAAGTCGTTCAAATTCACAAACACGAATCCTGATTCGATGGAGTGGGTCAGCGCGAAGGTGCGTGCCAGCGCATCCTCGTTATCGGCAACGCGTTCGCTTGACGTAACGCCCCGCCCGTTGAAGATGTCGCCGATCTTGCCAACGGCATATACATCCACGTCGGCTCGCGCAAGCGTATCCAACAGGTTGTCGGGCGCAACGCGCGCGTAATCGCGCCGATTCGCCGTCCGTTCAAAATTGCCCGGCCGGCCGGCGAAGGGGCGGGCGATCACGCGATTGACGCCGCTACGCGCAACGAGCATGGCGCGCGCGCGTTCGCACCAGTCGTACAGGGTGGCGAGCGGAACGACATCTTCGTGCGCGGCGACTTGGAAGACGCTATCGGCCGACGTATACACGATCGGCGCGCCGCTACGCAGGTGTTCGCCGCCGAACTGCTCGATGATCGCGGTCCCCGACGCCGCGACGTTACCGAGCGGCAGTATAGCGCAAATCTCGGCGAACGCATCGATGACCGCGGGGGGAAAGCCATTGGGAAACGTGGGAAACGGGACGTCCGTGTGGATGCCCGCCATCTCCCAATGGCCCGTGATCGTATCTTTACCCCGAGATCTCGAGCCGAGCCGCGCGGCGAACGCGCCCGGCTCCGCCGTCGCCGGGACGCCGCGGATCGCCGTCAAGCAGCCCAGTCCCAGGCGCTCCAGATGGGGAAGTGCTAGGCCGCCAACGCGGGCGGCAACATTTCCGATCGTATTGGCACCCGGAGCGTCTCCGAAAGAATCCGCGTCGGGAAGAGCTCCGATACCGGCCGAATCGAGAACGATGACGATGCATCGTGGCATGGCAAAAACGCTTCGAACTCAGTCGTATGAAGCCTCCCCGTCCACTGGAGCCCTCCGTTGTTCTCTCGCCTGACCGCCTTGGGCGCGATCGCGTTCGGCTGCGCGCTCGTCTGTAGCCGGCCGACGCTCGCAAGCGCGCAAGGCGTTCCACCGGGCGCCCCACCGCCGAGCCCCGTGCCAAGTCCGGCACTCGTCGAGCCGCTCGCTGTCCCCGAAGTCACTCCGCCGCCGGGAAACGTCAACCTCGGCCGCGAGCACGGCGTTGGAACCGGACGGCGGCTGGCGGCGTTCGGCCTCTCCGCCGACCGCATCGCGTTTTATAGTAATCGATTCATCGTCGGTGCCGAGGGCGCGGTCGACATTACCCTCGGCGACGGCACGCACGTTTCCGGCAACACGTTTGCGATGGACCTGCGCCTCAACCGATTCGTCATCGCGGGCAATGTCAAAGTGCGCACGAACGGGACCGAAATTCCGGGCGCCGCCTTCGCGGAATATTTCGATTTCGACCGCGCCTATTTCGTGCCCGTCACGACCGAACCCGATCGGTGGACTTTTGCCGCCGGAGAGTACGCACATCCGCTGCGCGGCCGTGAAATGCCGGGGGATACCTTCTTTCTTCCGGACCTCGCGGGCGAACGCGTCTTTCTCACGGCCAAACATGCCACGATCGATCCGAAACAAAGCGTCCGCTTCACGCCGGCGACGCTCAATTTCGGGGTCGCAAGCGTTCCGTTCCCATCGTACTTCCTGACGTTTTCGCCAAATCCGAACTTTGCGCAAAACGCGCTGCCGGGCGCGTACGTCGACGGTCCGTTCGACTTCGCGGGTGGCGGCCACGCGCTTTCGACGTTGCATCTGCGCTACGACCCGGTCAACGCCGTCTTCCCGGCGCTCGAGCAGCATCTGGTTAGCGATAAGAGCTATTTCGTCGTCTCCGCAAATCCGCTCACGCGGCCGCTCAAGCAATACAACGCACTCGCCTTCGATCGCATTTCACCTGGCCTGCAAGTTCAACTGGTGCTTCAGGAAACGACATTCCAGCACGGCTTCTCGCGTCCGCTTTCCGCGACGGCATTCGCGTCGCTGCAGATTACGGGGAGCCTGCCGCATTCGTATCTGCAATTTACGACGCAAAATTATTACGACAGCCTGCTCGCGCGGCCGGATACATTTGTCGGTTCGACGCCCGTCGGCCGGACGTATTACTACGGCGACCCGTCGCACAATTGGATCGGCGACCATCCCTCGCAGCAGCAACTGGCGTGGATCGGTTTCCGACATCCACTCGGGCGGTTACCGTTCACGTTCCAATTGCGTTCCTCCGTCGGCGCCGCAACGAACACCACGACACCGCTCGCGACGTTGCGCGGCGCAACGTATACGTCGCTGTTCAACAAAGCAGCCGGCCTCAACATCGCGAGCAATTCGATCGTGCTGATGTCCGACCCGGCGCATCGCGGTCGAGACTTATACGCGACGGCGTCATTCGATAAGCAGCGTCAATTTTTCTCGCTCCCGCACTACGTCGATACGCAGAGCGAATCGCTTGCGCTCACGAAGATCGTCGACCCGCGGCGGCTCACGCTGCTGGCGTCGTACACGATCTCGAATACCGGCGACTTCTATGGCGCGCAGCAAGCCTTCGCGTACGCAAGCTCGACGGCGTTCAATCCGTACACCGGGCAATCGTACCCGGAATATAGCGCGTTTCGCGGGTTCGCCACCGTCCATTCACTCGTGGAACAGGCGGTTTTTACGCCGACGGAGTTGCTCACGATCAACGTTGCAATGCGCGAGAACCGCGATTTTCCGCGTGCCGTTCCCGGCCCGCCGCAAACCGTCGGTACGACCGTCACGTTCTTCAATTATGGCGCAACGCCGTACGAAGCCGATCTCGATGTGCGCTATCGCATCAATCGGCAGTTGACCCTCGATCTGGGCCGCTCGTACTTTTTCAATTTCGGAGGGTACGAACGCTGGAGCCCGCGCTTCTCGTTTGCGCTTACTAAATGACGCTGCTCCTTTCTCGCTCCGCCGGCGCGCTCATTGCCGTGGGCGCACTCGTCACGGCATCGAGCGCACCCTTTTCTCGTGCCGCCGCAGCGGCCGTTGCGACGCCGGCGGTGGCGGCGAGCGGCCAAACGCCGCCGCCGCTCACCGCAACCGCAACACCGCAAGCCGGCGGAACGCTCGTGAAATTCACGGGGCAGCTCCTCGACGATCGCAGCGGCTTCGTATTTTTTACGACAGGCGACGGCTTTCGGCTCGATCCGGGCGTCAAAATCGACGACGCCGCGACGGGTGGCCCGACGGCACTCTCGCCGACGACGCGAACGTATGCGCGGGCGACCTTCGACAGCGCTTCGGGCCGGGTCGTCGAATTAGCGTTGTCGACCCATAAGCTTCCCGACGAGGCGCGCTACGAAGATATCAAGCGCTTTGCGATCGCGCTCTCGACGCCGGCGCCCAATCCCGATTTGCGCGGCGGCGAAGGACTGAGCGGCAAGCCCGTGCTCGTGACCTTTACGGTCGAAATTCCGTCCAAGACACCGTTCTCCGATGCGGTCTACGTGGCGACCGATACGAGCGGTTGGAGTGCAACGGCGATCCGCATGAACCGCATCGACGCGCTGCACTACCGCGTCTCGCGGCCCTTTGCGTCGGGCACACGCTTCCTTTACCGCTACACGCGCGGTTCGTGGAGCTCCGCCGAGCGCGGACAGAACGGACTCGAAGTTCCGCCACGGCCGTTCGTCGTCGTCAACGCCGACGTGAAATCAAAGAACGACATCGTCTATAGTTGGGGTGACGCCGACCAATTCGTGCCTGATTTCGGCGCACCCGTTCCGACGCCGTTCAACCCCGTGCCGTTCGTCCTCCCGCCGCGAAAGCCGTAGCGACGATACCGTTACGCGCTGGGCTGACCTGAATTGACGATTTTATGCGCGACGCAGGCCGCGCCGAAACCGTTGTCGATATTGACGACGCTGATACCGGGCGCGCACGAATTGAGCATGGCCAGCAGTGCCGCGATTCCGCCGAAGGATGCACCGTAGCCGACCGACGTCGGCACCGCAATGACGGGGGGACGGACGAGCCCGGCGATGACCGAGGGCAACGCACCCTCCATTCCCGCGACGACGACGAGCACGCGGCAGGCATCGAGCACATCGCGCGAGTCGAGCGTACGATGGATCCCGGCGACGCCGATGTCGTAGCGTTCGACGACATCGTGTCCAAATGCGTCGAGCGTCCGCGCCGCTTCTTCGGCGACCGGAAGATCGGAGGTTCCCGCGCAGGCCACGCCGATTCGAAATCCGGTGCGCGCGAGCGCCCCACAGCGCAAGACCTTCGCCGTCTCGAAATACCGCGCCTCGGGCAGAACCGCCGCAAGCGCCTCGCCGTCGCCCGCTTCGACGCGCGTCGCGAGCGCAAAACCCGCAGACTCGTAAAGTTCTCGCGCGATGCGTTCGATTTGCTCGCGCGTCTTCGATGCGGCATAAATAACTTCGGGAACGCTCGTGCGCGCGTGCCGCTCCCGGTCGGTCCGGACGTCGATCATTGGAACGTCATCGAAACCGTGCGTTTCGCCGTCGCACCGCGTGTGGTCTCCCCGGTCACATCGAGATTATACGTGCCATGGAAAAACGCCGGCACGTTCGACGGGACCGTGAAGCTCAGTCCGAAATGACCGGGCCGCGTCCGTTTCAGCGGAATCGTGTAGGCCGACACATGGGCGGTTACGGCCACGATATCCGCGGTCGTGCGCACGTCCCAGGTGATGCTTTCGCCCGCGTGGACGACGCTCGGCGACGTACGGACGGAAAGGATCTGCGTTGCGTCGGCCGTCTGCGCCGACGTCGCGGGCGCCGGCGCAGACGGCGCATTGAGCGCCTCGCCGGGCGCCGCACCCGCCGGCGGCGCGGACGGCTCGACCGCAGGCCGCAGCGTGCCCGCCTTGGCGGGCGCAAGGGCCGTCGCACGTGCCTGCTGCTCGACGCGCGTCGGTCGGCCATGCGCACAGCCTGCGAATACGAGCAACGCACAGAAGGAGACAAGGGCTCGTTCTCGGCTGGTGGAACCGCCGACGAGTGGCATATCCGCCAATCGACTTGCAGCGTTTGCGCGTGACCTCACTCGAAGATCGGCCTTCCACGGTTCGAAGTGCCGATGGGGCGCGGACGGTCTCCGTCGATGCATCATTTCGTACGTGGTTCGACGCACTGCCCAACATCCTCGCCGGAGCAGGCTTGCGGGACCTCGTCAGCCGCACGGCGCTCGCGATCCGCAAGCGGCGTCCGGTCCTCGTCGGCCTGGGCGGCCATGTCATCAAGGTCGGGCTCTCCGGGATGCTGTGCGATCTCGTCCGCGACGGACTCGTGACGGCGCTTGCCGCCAACGGCTCCGTCACGATTCACGACACCGAACTCGCGCTCGTCGGAAAAACGTCCGAAGACGTGGATGTGGCCTTGCAAGACGGCTCGTTCGGAATGTCGGGCGAGACGGCTGAATTTATTTTGACGGCGATTTCCGCACGTTGCGCCCGCGGCATCGGCGGCGCGCTCGGCGACGCGCTGCTTCTTGCCCAGGCGCCCAACGCCGCAACGTCGGTTCTCGCAACATGCGCGCAACGGAATATTCCGCTCTGCGTGACCGTTGCGATCGGAACCGATATCGTCCACGCGCACCCGCAAGCCGACGGTGCGGCGCTCGGTGAAGCCGCCCTTTTCGACTTTCGCACGCTTTGCTCGGTCGTCGCCGATCTGCTCGACGGCGGCGTTTATTTGAACTTCGGGTCGGCCGTCCTCTTGCCCGAAACGTTTCTCAAAGCGGTGAGCGTTGCGCGCAATCTCGGCGCCCGGGGCGATTGCACGACGGCGGACTTCGATTTCGTGCGCCAATACCGGCCGCAAGCCAACGTCGTGCGGCGGCCGCATCTTGGTACGAACGGCCGCGGGTTTGCGTTTACGGGCCATCACGAATTCCTATTCCCCTTGTTCTGGCAGGCCGTCCGAACGGAGCTCGCATGAGCCTCATCAGCGTCGTCGTTCCGCTCTATAACGAAGAAGGCAACGTCGCCGAACTGATCCGCCGTATCAGCGCAATCATGCAGCGTGTGCGCCGCAGCGATACGTATGAGATCGTGGCCGTCAACGACGGCTCGCGCGACGGGACCCTCGCTGCCCTGCGCCGCGCCCGAGCCGGCGAGCCGCATCTGGTCCTCGTCGATCTTTCGCGAAACTTCGGCCACCAAATCGCGGCGACGGCGGGGCTCGATACGGCGCGCGGCGATGCCGTCGTCTTGATGGACGGCGATCTGCAGGATCCGCCCGAGCTCATCGAAGCGTTTCTCGAGAGATGGCGCGACGGCTACGACGTCGTCTACGCAACGCGCAAATCACGCAAGGGCGAAAGTTTCTTCAAACTTCAAACGGCGAAGCTCTTCTACCGTACGATTCGGCGGCTGACCAACGTGTCGATCCCGGTCGATACGGGTGATTTTCGCTTGATGAGCCGGCGCGTCGTCGATGCGCTCGGCCAGACGCGCGAGAAGCATCGCTTTTTGCGCGGGCTTGTGAGTTGGGTTGGCTACCGGCAGACAGGCGTCGAATACGAACGCGACGCGCGCACCTCGGGCGAAACGAAGTATCCCGTCTCCAAGATGTTCCGATTCGCAATCGACGGCATCACGTCGTTTTCGGAAATCCCGCTCCGTTTCGCAACCTATCTCGGCTTTTTCGTCAGCCTCGTCGCCTTCTTATATGCGGCGGTGGTACTCGTGCTCAAGCTGCTCGGCCTCAACGAACCGGGTTACACGTCGATGATGAGCGTGATCCTGTTCCTGGGCGGCGTCCAACTCGTGACGATCGGCATTGCGGGCGAATATTTAGGCCGGATCTACGATCAAGTCAAAGCGCGGCCGCTGTACCTGCTTTCGAGCGTCGAACGTGCCGAAGCGAGTACCGTACGTCCGCCGTTGCCGGTCTATGCCGATGTGGGTCGAAGCGCGGAGAGCGAGCCGATCTCGCCGTAGACCAGCGGCCGCGCAACGGGCGCCGCGTCGGTAATGGTAAAGCACCGTACGAGGTCCGCGCCCCCGCCGGCGCTGCCATAGGCGGTCGCGAGCGGATCGCCCGCACGTACGGTGTCACCCGTGCGCACGGCAACGACGATGCCGGCCATGGGGCCGTGCGCCGCAACGAGTTCGCGCGCCCGTTCGCCGAGGGCTATCGGCGCAAGCGCCGCAACGAACCCGGAACGCTCGGCGCGAACGACGGCATGCTCCGCGTGCGGCTCGAGCCCTCGCAGTGCATGCGGCTCCGCACCTTGCGCCGCGAGCATGCGCTCGAAACATTCGTACGCGCCACCGCCGGCGAGCGCGGCGGCACAACGTGCCGCATGTTCGCGCGGCGCATCGCCGCCGCCGGCGACGGCGAGCATCGTGCTTGCGAGCCCTTCGCACAGAACCCGTAGCCGCGGATCGCGACGCGAGCCGTCGAGGAAATCGCGCGCCTCGCGAAGTTCGAGTCCCGTGCCGATCGCCGGTCCTAGCGGCTCGTCCATATCGCTGATTACCGCGCTCGCCCGCCGGTCGAAGCCACGCGTCAAGGCGACGAGTGTGCGCGCGAGCGAAAGCGCTTCGCCGCGCGTCTGAACGAAGGCGCCGCTGCCGCACTTCACATCGAACGCGATGCCATGCGCCCCGCCCGCGATCTTCTTCGCCACGATCGAGGCTGCGATGAGTCCCCGCGACGGCACCGTCGACGTTCGGTCACGCAGCGCGTAGAAACGCTTATCGGCCGGGACCAGGCGCGCGCTTTGCGCGGCGATCGCGCACCCGACGCGCGCCACGACAGCGAAGAAACGCTCCGGCGAGAGGTCGGTACGAACGCCCGCAAGCGCCTCGAGCTTATCGAGGGTTCCGCCCGTGTGTCCGAGTGCGCGACCCGACAATTTCGCGACCGGTACGCCACAGGCGGCGACCAGCGGCACGACGATGAGCGAGACCGTATCGCCGACGCCGCCCGAGCTGTGCTTATCGACGGTCCGCGGATCGGGTGCAACCAGCTGCTCGCCGCTTGCGATGAAGGCCTCCGTCAACGCGTGGGTTTCGTCGTCGCTCATGCCGCGCAACACGCAAGCCATCAGCAACGCCGCGAGCGGAGCGTCGTCGAGCGCGCCGCTGCACGCATCCGCGACGATCTGACGCCATTGCGCAGCCTCGAGAGCAGCTCCGTCGCGCTTGCGTGCGATCGCGCGCCGCATCTCGCTACCGGTCATCTCGTATCGCTCACGAGTCCTGGGATTCGTCCGCTCCGGAGCGAAGCCCGCGCGGTGCTCGCGCATCCGGTCAGCGATTCGGCTACGCACGCGTCGCTCGATCCATTGGGAGTCGTCATCTTCATTGCATGGTTCGGCGCCGTCGTCGCGCTCGTACGCGTGCGTCCCGCGCTTTGCATCGTGGCACTGGTTCTTAGCGTGCCGTTCTCGCTTGCGCGTGACGTTGGACCGACCACGGTCACGCTCTCGAAAGTGGCGCTGCTCGCGTCGATGGCGGGCCTCGCCTTGCGCGGCACGCGACTGTCCCCACTCGGCGGCCGGACGGCACGCGCGCTGCTCCTTGCCGGTCTTGCCGTTGCGCTTACGACCGCACTTTCGATCGCGCAGGCGACGTATCGCGGCGCAGCCGTTCGCGAGACGCTCAAAGCTTTCGAATACGCCGCACTCTTCGCGACCGTCGTGGTGGCCGCGCGCGCCGATATCGCACTGCGCGGCGTACCGGTTGCGATCTGCGGCACCGTGATCGCCGTCGCCGCGCTCGCGCTACGCCAAGAGATCTCCGGCGCACCGTCGGCGATCAGGTTCCAGCATGTCCCGATTCCGCGCATCGCGGGACCGCTCGAAGGCCCCAATCAACTCGCGGGCTATCTCGGTATCGCGCTATGCTTCGCACTCGCCTGCGTTTGTCTGCGTCCGCGCGCGCAGCTCGCCCGCGTCGCGCTCGGGCTCGGGCTCGTCGTCGAAGTGCTCACGATTTCGCGGGCCGGGCTCGCCGCCGCCATCGCCGGCCTCGCGACCGTCGTCGTGGCCACGCCGCGGCGTTTGAGCATGCGCGATGCGCTCATCCTTGCGGCCGGCGCTTGCGCCGGACTTGCCATCGTCGCCGCCTGGGGCTTCGCGGCCACGCACTCGAGCGCGGGTCTCGCTCTCATCGCCCACTTTTCGACGTTGACCGAAGCGCAGAACGCCGGCAGCGTCGGCACCCGGTCGCAGCTCTGGCACGCCGCCCTCACCCTATGGCGCGCGCACCCGCTCTTGGGTATCGGGGCTGGCAACTTTGAACGCGAGCTTCCGCTCGCCGGGCATCCGGAGCTCCACACACATGCCAATAGCCTCTACCTGCAAGCTCTCGTCGAGGGCGGCGTCCCGCTTGCCCTCGCGACCGTGGCCCTCGTCGGCCTCTCCATCGCCGCTTTTGTGCGGCGCCCCCACGACGATCCGTACGTCCTGGCGGCCCTGGGCGCTAGCGTCGGTTTCGCGCTGCACCAAAGTACCGATCTCCTGATTTTCTATCCGAAAGTCGGCGATCTGTGGTGGATCGTGCTCGCGCTTGGCGCCGCGCGCCGAGATGCCGCCCCCGTGCCCGCGAACGAGTGAACCTCCGGCGTTTCGCGGGACTCGCGCTCACGACCAGTCCGCTCGCCGCGAGCGCCTATGGCGCAACCGTACTCGCGCGCCATCCACCGTCCCGGGTGAGCGGCGACTTCGCGCAGCCGCTCGTCGTCGCCACGGCGTGGGGGCACTACGGTATGGCCGCCTTCGCTTGGCTTGCGGCCGGGGTCGCCGCATCTGCGATCCTGCTCGCCTTCGCGGTCGCGCGGGTCGCGCGGCGACCGCTTGCGACCGACCGCTACGCGATCTTGACGGGCGCCGCGTTCGGTTTGAGCGCCGCCGCGGCATGGCCTTTCGTCTTTTCGAGCGACGTCTATGCCTACGCCGCCTACGGCGCGCTCGCGGAACGCGGCTTCGATCCCTTCGCCCTCGCACCGGCCACGCTGCATGATGCATTCATCGACGCCGCGCGGCAGCAGTGGCACGGTGCCTTCCCGGTGGACGTCTACGGGCCGGGCATGCTCGCGATCTCGCGGGCGGCCGTGCGCGCCGCAGGTGGGCAGGACGTCAAAGGAGCCTTGCTGATGCTGCGCCTGTCGGCGGACTGCGCGTTTCTGGGCAGCGTGGTGCTGCTCGACGTGGCCCTCGGCGACGCATCCGCTCGGAGGCGCTCGGTCGCGCTTGCGGCCTATGCGCTCAACCCCGTCGTGCTCTGGGGTGCTGCGGAAGGCCATAACGATAGCTTCGTTGCGCTCGGCTTCGCGGCGTCGCTCGCGCTGGCGCGCGTCGGGAAACGACGAACCGGAGCGCTCGTCGCGGGACTACTCCCGCTTTTCAAAGCCACCGGCGCTGCGTTCGCGCTCGGCTTCGCCATCGAGGTGCTTCGTCAGCGCCAGGCTCACGCTCGGGCCACGGTCGTCGCGGCCCTGGCGGGCCTCGCCATCGCCGCGCTCTTCGGCGCTCCGCCGCTGCTCCGGGCGCTGGGCGTGATGCGCGCGCACGCGAGCTACGAGCCTGCCCTCTCCGCTCAGGCGCTGCTGGGCCCTGGGCCGGCGCTCTCGCTTACCGCCGCCGCAACCATCTGGGCGACGCACCGCCTCGTTCATGGCGATGCCCGCGGCTACGCGTGGCTCGGGATCGCCGCGCTCTTGGGACTGCCTAACGTCTACCCCTGGTACACGCTCTGGATCATGCCCTGTGTGCTCGCCTCCACGAACGGACCGGCGGCGATCGGCCTTGCGATCGCGACGATTTTCACGCTCGTGCGTTACCTTCCCGACGCCGCGGGAACGCTGACGGGGCGCGCAGAGCATCTGGCTGCGGCGTTCGCTATCGCCCCGCTCGCTATCGCTCTCGCCGAATTCCGGCCGCGCGCCGGACAAAAGAAAGTACCCGCATCGACGTGATCGCCGCATCGCTTCTCGCTCTCGCTCTCGCCGGACCGCGGCCGAGCACGCCGCTCATTGCCCAGGCAACCACGCCCGCACCCGGCGTAGCGGCGACGGCCTCGCCGAACGCCGGGCGATCCGCGGCCGGGAGTCCCACGCCGCTCGCGCCCGCACCGGCGGCAACGCCGAGCGCAGAGCAGACCACGCCCACACCCTTGTCCACACCCACGCCCGCTCCGAGAGCATTGTCAGCGCCGACGCCGTCGCCCTACGGATACCGCTTCGTGCCACGGCAACCGAGCCATCTCGCTCCCGGTCAACCGCAAATTTTCGCCGTCTATCTCAACGGCAAGAAGCTGCACTCGCGTACGGCGATCCGCATCAAGGTCGAGACGAGCCCCGATGTCGTGAAGGTCGTGAGTCGCAGCAACGGGCGGGAAGGGATCGTGCCGCTGGTCGCCGCGGGCGATTTCGAAGCGACGAGCCTCCTACCGAAAATCCCGTTCATCGCCGCCGGCATGAGTGCCGATCTCGAATTCGTCGCTACCGGTCCCGACGGCCGGAAAGCGACCGTTCGCGTCCCCGTATCGCTCGAATCGTGAGCGGGACGCTTTTCGGTCCGATCCTCGTCGCTGCGGCCGTCGTCGCGGCGACGGCGAGCGCCGCGCGGGCCCCCTCCAATGCCGTTGCGTCTTCCGTAACGACGGCCGCCGCTTCGGCGCGCCCGGCTGCATACGCGACACCGACCTACGGCTTCGTGTACAAGGCGACGCCCTCACCCGATGTCACGCCGTTTCCCGGACCCAATCCCCCTGCGATCTCGGAGATCGATCTCAGCGCAGCGACGCTCGTCACGCCGGGAACGATTCGAGTACGCGTGCTCACCAGCGACGCGGTCATCTCGGTTGCTGCCGAAACGTTTGGGTCATCGATTCCAATCGCGCGAGCGGCAGCCGGCATTTTCACCCTCGAAGGTTACGTGCCCGCCGTGCCCGATGCGTACAAGAATCGCCAGTACGACGTGACGTTCACGGCAAGTGCTGCCGACGGCCGCACCGCGCGCGTCGTTCTGCCGCTGCTGTTGAAGTAGGCGCGGTGCAACCCGGTTCGACCGTCGCCGGTCCAACCGAGTCGCCGCTCCCGCTTTGACCTGAGGCTCTTTATCGCTACGCTCGCCCCATCGCTTGTTCGTGCCCTGCCGAGTTCGAGCCGGCCGCTCGCGGGATTGCTCGAGCGCTTGCGCACGCACCAAGGCGCCTTCGCGCTGCATGAAACGACCCAGGCGGCGCGGCCGTATCTCATCGCGGGAATCTTTCGTGCCCTGCGCGTCCCGCTGTTCGTCGTCGTACCGACGGCCGATATCGCGGAACGCACCTTCGCCGACCTCACGTATTATCTCGGCGGCGCTCCGGGGGCGGCGGCAAACTCCGACCGCACGGCCGGGGCCTCACTCGACATCACGCTCGTGCGGCCCCGCGAAGAGAGCGTCGGGGTCATCGAATCACCGTCTGAACGCAGCGCCCGCATGAGCCTCTTGGCCGATCTCGCAGCGAAGCGACCCACGATCGTCGTCGCGCCGGTGGCGGCACTGCGGCAATACGTGATGCCGCGGGCGGTCTTCGCGCAACGTTCCTTTCGCCTTTCGATCGGCGACGAGATTGGATTCGACGATCTGCAAAAGCGGCTTTTCGAAATCGGTTACCATCGCACCGACGTCGTTTCAGCGGCGGGCGAATTCGCGGTGCGCGGCGGAATCGTCGACTGCTGGACAGCGACGGCTGCGACGCCCGCGCGCATCGAATTCTTCGGCGACGAGATCGAATCGATTCGGAGTTTCGATCTCACTTCCCAACGCAGCAGCGATGCGCTGACCGAGCTCGATATCATTCCGTGGAGCGAGATTCCCCGCGATGAGGCGCTGCGCGAGCGAGTGCTCGCCGGCATCACCGGCACGCCCGCCACGATCTCGGCTGCGCGGGCTTACATCGCGGGTGGCGGCGAGCTGCCCGAAGCGTGGCTGCCCCTGGTGTACGAGCAGCGCGAAACGCTGCTGGACTATCTCTCAAGCGATGGGATTGTCGTTCTCGAAGAGCCCGCGATGCTCGCGACGATAGAGCGCGGACTCGAAGAGGAACGCGCGCGCGAAGACCACGTGCTGCTTGCCGCGCTCGCATCGGGCGAGCTTTCCGTCGATGAATCGGCGGTCGGCGAAGCGCTGCTCGCCGACGTCGTCGCGCCCCATCCGACGCTCGCGACCTTGGCCACGACCTTCGCGTCCCGCCGCGCGCTCGTCATCCCCGGCGCAATCGAAGCCGAGCCGACCCCATGGTTGCCCCACACACTCGAAACCTTCGTACTCGAAACGCGGCCGGTCGAGCATTTCCACCGGCAAGTGACGATGTTTCTGGATCAGGTGAAGATGTGGATCGCCGCCGGCGAGACCGTCGCATGCGTCGCGTCAGGCGCATCGCGCCTAGCGGAGATGCTGCGCGCGGCCAATCTCACGGTGGAGCGCAGCGCGACGATGCTGCACTTGCGCGAGAACGGCGTCGCGTCGTTCGTCGGCAGTGCACCCGGCAAAACGCGAGGCGGCGTCGTCTTCGTCGATCAAGGCAACATCGAATCGGGCTTCGCGATTCCGGGCCTGCGCCTGCACGTCCTGGGCGATCGCGAGATCTACGGCCAACCGCCCAAACGCGTCAAGTTACGTGCGGTCAAAGAGGGCGTCCCCGTCACCTTGGGCGACCTCAAAGTCGGCGATCACGTCGTCCATGCCGTTCACGGCATCGGCCAATACCTCGGTTTACGCACCGAGACGATTTTGGGCGCGACGCAAGATTATCTGGATCTCAAATACGCCGGTACGGACCGGATGCTCGTGCCCGTCACGCAAATGCATCAAGTCACGAAATACGGCGCGAACGAAGGTTCGGCACCGAAGCTTTCCAAAATGGGAGGCGGCGATTGGGCGCGCACGAAGACGCGCGTCTCCGAAAGTCTCGCGAAGATCGCCGACGGCCTCGTCGGGCTGTATGCGGAACGCGAGCTCGCACCCGGGCACGCGTTCGGCGCCGACACGCCGTGGCAGGCCGAACTCGAAGAATCATTTCCGTACGACACGACGCCCGATCAGCAGAAAGCGATCGACGACGCGAAGGCCGATATGGAGCGCGCGCGGCCGATGGATCGCGTCGTCTGCGGCGACGTGGGCTATGGCAAAACCGAAGTCGCCGTACGCGCGACCTTCAAAGCGATCGCGGACAAGCGCCAAGTCGCGGTGCTGGTACCAACGACCTTGCTCGCGGCGCAGCACTACCGCACGTTCACCGCGCGCTTCGCGAGTTTTCCCGTGCGGATCGAAGAACTGTCGCGCTTCAAGACCAAGAAAGAACAGCAGCAGACGCTGAAAGACCTCGCCGACGGCAAGGTCGACGTCGTGGTCGGGACGCACCGGCTGCTGCAGAAAGACGTCGTCTTCAAGGATCTCGGGCTCATCGTCGTCGACGAAGAACAGCGTTTCGGCGTCATGCACAAAGAACGCCTCAAGCAGATGAAAGCGAGCGTCGACGTGCTGACCCTCTCGGCGACGCCGATTCCGCGCACCTTGCACATGTCGCTGCTCGGCGTGCGCGATCTCTCGCTCATTCAAACGGCGCCGAAGAATCGCATGTCGATCAAGACCGTCGTCGTCCCCGCCTCCGACGTCATCGTCCAGAAGGCGATCGTCAACGAACTCGATCGCGGCGGCCAAGTGTACTACTTGCACAACCGGATCGAATCGATCTACGGCGTCGCCCGCGCGCTGGGACAGCTCGTACCCAAGGCGCGGATCGCCGTCGGTCACGGTCAGATGGGTGAGAGCGAGCTCGAGCCCGTCATGAGCAAATTCGTCGACGGCGAGATCGATATTCTCGTTGCGACGACGATCATCGAAAATGGGATCGATATTCCCAACGTCAACACGATCATCGTCAACGACGCCGATACGTTCGGGCTCGCACAATTATATCAACTGCGGGGCCGCGTCGGACGTTCGAACCATCAGGCGTACGCGTTTTTGCTCTATCAGGCGCACAAGGCGCTGGGTGAAGACGCGAAGGCGCGTCTGGAGGCGATTCGGGAGTTCACGCATCTCGGTAGCGGCCTTCAAGTCGCGATGCGCGACCTCGAAATTCGGGGCGCGGGCAATCTTCTCGGCGCGGCGCAATCCGGCTTCATCGGAGCGGTCGGTTTTGAAACCTATTGCGAACTCCTTGCCGAAGCGATCGCGGAGCGAAAGGGCTCGCGCGAGGGCATCGTCGAGAAACGTGAAGCGGTCATCGACGTCAAGCTCGATGCCTACATTCCCAACGACTACATTCCGCAAGTCTCGCAAAAGATCGCAGCCTATCAGCAGCTCGCAAACGCCCGGAGCGAAGCTGCCGTCGACGAAATCGCCGAAGGCCTGCGCGATCGTTTCGGTGCCTTACCGCCACCGCTGTTCAATCTCGTCGAAGTGACGAAACTGCGGACGAAGGCAATCGAAAAGGGCGTGACGCGCGTCATCATCGATTCCACGCGCCTCACGCTCGGCGTCGGAAGCGCCTTCGAGCTCGCGGCGACGACGATTCCGCGCCTGCAATCGCTCACGAAGAATCGCTTTCGTTTCGGCGACGGCAAAATTGCGATCGATCTTCCCGATCGCAAGCCCGTTGAACACTTGCCGTTGCTGCGCGCCCTGCTCGAGGCGCTCTAGGAGCCTGTAGGGCTTAGCGAGCGAAAGTTTGGTATAATTGATGTATGCCAGATCATTTTAGGCCTCTTGATCGCGACACGATGTATCTGTTCCCCCCGAGTGTTCAAGATTGGTTGCCGGA
>JAABUQ010000683.1_pt1 | contig 78721 bp, 75 predicted proteins | sample 5560001 | NCBI WGS metagenome assembly JAABUQ01 (sample SAMN10711888, study PRJNA513371) | rock metagenome | isolation source: Antarctica rocks | place: Antarctica: Victoria Land, Finger Mt nord | collected 2015-12-18 | reverse complement strand
AGCTGGAGCGCACCGTCGACGCCTACAACGCGGCTGTTGAGCCGGGCGTGTTCAACCCGGGCATCAAGGACGGCAAGCGCGCCGGCGGCGTCGCGCCGCCGAAGTCCAACTGGGCCCAGCGGCTGGATAGTCCGCCCTTCGTGGCCTACCCGGTCACCGCGGGCATCACGTTCACCTTCGGCGGCCTGCGCATCGACGCGGCGGCGCGCGTGCTCGACGGCGCCAACCGCCCGATCCCTGGCCTGCATGCCGCCGGCGAGCTGGTCGGCGGGCTCTTCTACCACAACTACCCGGGCGGCAGCGGCCTGACCACTGGAGCCGTCTTCGGCCGGCGCGCCGGCACTACCGCCGCTCAGGCAGCGGCAGCGTCACTCTAGTACAGCGTCGCGGACGTTCCGCTACCAATGGGCGCGCTACTGCTAGCATGGCGGCACGAGGGATACCGGGGCGTCGTTGAACAACTGGCCGGTGGAAAGGCGCGTTCTCTGTCTGTAGAAGGCCTTCACACCAAGCAGTCCTACACCAGGGGGGAGGTAGCGCGACAGCGACCTGGTTCGCGTACGTGACCTATCCGCCAATACGTCGTCTGGGCAGAGGTGCCACATCGGTTGGCGTCGCATGCGCGTCTCACTCTGGTGACGGCACCTCAGACGACAAGTCATGAGGAGACAAGCGACGATGTTAGTGCAGAAGTTCGTGAGCCGCCGGCGGTTCTTGCGGCTGTCCGCGCTTGGCACCGTGAGCACGGCCATCCTGGCCGCTTGCTCTTCGGCTGCAACGACAGCCCCTACGGCGACGACCACCGCGGCGGGCCAGGCCACTCAGCCTGCCGCCGCCCCGGCTCAGGCCACTGCGACGACCGCCAATCTGAAAAGTGTGCCCCGCAACCGGACCCTCGTCCAAATTCAGCCGGGCGATGGTGTCGTGGGTCAGTTCACCGACTACCAGGTGTGGAATCCGTACACGGTGGCGGCACGCCAGCGCGCCGTCAACATGCTGTACGAGCCGCTGTACTTCTTCAGCTCCACGGCCAACAAATGGATCCCCTGGTTGGCAGAGAGTCACCAGTACAGCCCCGACTTTACCGAGCTCACTATCAAGATCCGCTCGGGCGTGAAATGGAGCGACGGGACGCCCTTCACCGCCGAGGACGTGGCTTTCACGTACAGCAAGCTGGCAGAGTTGGGACCCCAGGTTCGGACCGGCCTTCAGCTCCAGCAGGCGGTCCAGGAAGCTAAGGCCACCGACGCGAACACCGTAACGGTCAAACTCAAGTCGCCCGATCCCAGGTTCCACTTCCTCAATACCAACATGTACGACAACGGGATGTTCATCATCCCCAAGCACGTCTTCCAGGACCAGGACTGGACGAGCTTCACCTACTTCGACCCGGGCAAAGGCTGGCCCGTCACGACCAGTCCGTGGCAAGCGGTGTACACGTCGAGCACGCAAAAGATCCTCGACCGTCGGGACGACTGGTGGGCCGTGGGGGCCGGCCTGGCAAAGCTACCAGCCGTCGAACGGGTTATCTGGATCCCCTGGCCCGGCGAGCCCCAGGCGGCCCAGGCGGCGATCACCAACGCCGTGGATCTCCCCATGTCCCTGCCGGCCCGAACCACGGAGCAAATGCTGGCGCAGAACCCGAAGATGACCACGTTCACCGGCAATGGCAAGCCCTACGCCACCTTGGACTACTGGCCGGGCAATCTGTTCGTCAACACCCAGAAGCCACCCTTCGACAAGCCGGAAGTCCGGTGGGCGCTCAGCTACTTCCTCGACCGCGACCAGATCGTCCAGGTGGGCCTGGCGGGCGCGGGTAGCAAGTCTCAGCTTCCGATGGCGGCGTTGCCGTCTCTCAAGCCATACCTCGACGCCGTCACCGATCTGCTCCAGAAGTACGACACCAACGAGTTCAACCCGGCCAAGGGCGCAGAGCTCCTGCAGAAGGTGGGCTACACGAAGGGCGGCGACGGCTTCTGGGTGGATGCCCAGGGGCAGCGGCTCAAGCTGCCGATGAACAGCCCGGGGTTCCAGAACAGCGGGGTTGTTGTATCGGAGCAGCTGAAGCGCCAGGGGATCGACGCGTCGTTCGCGGTGACCCCCGACGCCGTGGACCAGATCGAGTCGAAAGGGACATACACCGCGGCGGTGTGGGGCCAGGGGAATGGCGTCGTCGACCCTATCGACTTCGTTAGAAACTTCATGGGCTACCGAGCGGCCGCGGGCCGGGGCAACCTGGCCCTGTGGAAGAACGACCAGTTCGACAAGATCGGGGTAGACCTCCAAGCAACGGCCGTCGAGGACCAGGCCAAGATCACGCAGCTGTTCCATCAGGCCATGGAGGTCTGGCTGCCGGAACTTCCCACGATCCCGCTGACGGGCGGCTACCTGATGATCGCCATGAACACCACCTACTGGACAGGCTGGCCCGGGGTGAACAACCCCTACGTCGAGCCATGTTTCTGGCACACGACCTTCCCGCTCATGCTCAACGCACTTCAGCCAGCTCAGTAGACGGACAGGGCGGGTGGTTCTGGCCCCTCCGCGAGAGCCAGAGGTCGAACAACAGCGCGACAATCCAATCGCGTCGACGTCATTGTGCACACCAGGTACAGGATTGGAGGGGGAACGATGTCTGCTGGCTACGTACTCCGACGGATCGGCGCCTTCTTGCTGATGGTGTGGCTTGCCTCTACCCTGAATTTCCTGCTACCCCGGCTATCTCCGATCAATCCGATCCAGGCGAAACTCAATTCAGAGCTGGCGCAGGGTGGCACCGTCCCGACCGGTGCCGAGGAGATGGTGAAGGAGTACAACGCCAAGTTTGGGCTCGACAAGCCGCTCTGGCAGCAGTATCTGATCTACCAGAGCGATTTTCTGAAGCTGGACTTCAATTACTCCATCGCCAACTATCCCATGACCGTGCTCACCGTCATGGGCAATGCGCTGCCCTGGAGCATGGGGCTGCTGTTGACCACTGCCATCGTCGCTTTCGTCATCGGCAATTTGCTCGGCTCTCTCCTGGCGTGGCCGAGAGCCCCGGCGTTCATTCGCCAGTTCGTCTTTCCGCCATTCCTGGTGCTCTCGGCTGTGCCCTACTACGTGCTGGGCCTGTGCCTCGCGTTCTTCCTCGGGTTCCAGTTTCACCTGTTTCCTTTGTTTGGGGCGTACACCCAGGGAATACTCCCGGACTGGAACAGTCTTGACTTCTGGGCGGACGTGATCAAACACGCGGTGCTGCCCGCCCTGTCCATCGTCCTGGGTGCCATCGGCTTCTGGGCTCTAGGAATGCGCGCGATGATGGTGTCCATTCAGGGCGAGGACTTCATGACCTTCGCCGAGGCCAAGGGGCTCAAACCGCTCACCATCTTCCTGCGCTACGGCATCCGCAATGCCGCGCTACCGCAGATTACCGCGCTGGCCTTGCAGTTGGGGCACGTTTTGTCAGGCGCCCTCCTGGTCGAGATCGTGTTCTCCTACCCGGGAATCGGCACTGCCCTGTTCTACGCCGTGCGCGGGTCAGACTACTACGTCATCCAGGGCATCGTCATGGGAGTCATCGTCTCGATCGGACTCGCAACGCTGGTGCTGGACCTGGTCTACCCCCTGATCGATCCCCGAATCACCTACAGGAGGGCGTGAGATGGCTGGCACCGCCGCCACCAGTGCGCCTGTCCCCGATACTCGCGCGCCGGGCTGGCCAGCGCCCGGCACCCTTGCTGCGCTGTGGCGCTACAGCCGCCGCAACCCAAGCCTGTCTGTCGGCGTCGCTTTGCTTCTGGGCCTGGTCCTCTTCTCGGTCATAGGCGCCTTCGCCTACGGTGTCAGCAAGGCGCAGCCCCTCTCGGTGGTACCCGCCCAGCCCCCCTCGGCGGCGTACCCCTTCGGGACGGATACACAGGGACGAGACCTCCTAGCTGCCATGATCGCGGGCACACCGCTTACCGCTACGATCGGCGTCACGGCCGGGCTCGTGGGCGTACTCATTGGTACCGTGCTGGCATTCGTCGCCGCCTACTACCGCGGAATCGTTGACACGTTGATCAAAGGTTTCGTGGACATAGGGATGACCATACCCGGACTGCTCGTCCTGATCATCATCGCCATAGCGGTCCAGGGCAACCTCTCGCTCGCGCAGATGGCGCTGGTGGTCGCCTGTTTGGCCTGGCTGCAGCCAACGCGGGTCATCAGGTCGCAGGTGCTGACCTTACGGGCGAGAGCCTACGTCGAAGTAGCGCGGCTTTCAGGGATGAGCGGGCCGGCGATCATCGTCAAGGAGATGATGCCCAACCTGCTGCCCTATCTCGGGGCACAGCTGGTCTCGGCGGCCGCCGCCGCGACGCTGGCATCGATCGGTCTGGAAGCCCTCGGGCTGGGGCCGCTGGAGTCGCCAACGCTAGGCATGACCCTGTACTGGGTGATCTCCAACAACGGTCTGATGTTGGGGTTGTGGTGGTGGTTCATGCCGCCGGTGATGATCATCGTCATCCTCTTCCTGGGGCTCTTCAACCTGTCGGTCGGGCTGGACGAGATAGCGAACCCTCGGCTGCGACGGTCGGCATGACGCCCGGCGCGACGCCAGGCACTAGATCGCTTGCCGGCCACGTTGAGTCAGCAGCCCCAGACGACCTCGCCTCTCCTCAGGTCACGCAAGCGTCATGGCGGAGCCTGGCCTACGACTTGCCTAAAGGGCCACAATTGCTCATGCCGAACGTCGATCTGCGGGCCCGGGCGCAGGGCCTCATCGAGTACGCTCTCATCATTGGCCTGGTCGCCGTGCTGGCGGCGGCCGGCTTAATCATCTTTGGGCCGGTCGTCAGCCGGCTCATCTCCAGCGCCGGCCCGAGCCTGTAGCCGGCCCTCGGCGGCGGAGCGCGCCAGCGCCGCCATGAACCGGTCGCGGAGCAGGACCAGGTTCTTCGAGGGTCGATGCGGCGAGTCGCCGGCGGCCACGCGCCCCACGATGAGCCAGGCACGATCGTCCGCCATCGCCTGGCGGAACACGTCGCGGAAGTGGTCGAGGTCGGCCACGGTGGCGGTTCGCTCGAAGCCGCAGCCGCGGGCCACCGCCTCCAGGTCCACGCCAAAGGTCGTACCCGCGGGCTGGCCGCCGGTGATCTCCCAGCCGCCGTTGTCCCAGACCACGTGGACGAGATTGGTGACGCCCGCCATACGCTCGGTGGCGAGCGAGCCCAGGTTCATGAGCAGCGCGCCGTCGCCGTCCAGCACCACCACCCGACGGTCCGGGCGGGCCAGCGCGACGCCGAGCCCGATCGACGAGGCCATGCCCATCGAATTCCACATGTGGAAGATCGTCGGTCGGTCGAACGGGACCAGGTCGAAGGTGCTGTTGCCAACGCCGCCGACGATGGGCTCGTCGCCCGCCAGGTCGACGACGGCGCGGCTGGCGTCGAGACGGTCCATCACATCAGCGCTCGGGTTTCCAGCCGGTCAGCTGCGCCGAGAGGAGAACGCCGAACGGCTCCTCGGCGGTGAAGCAGGTCTTGAGGCCGCCCGAGAGGATGACGGGCAGCTCCTCGGAGCTGCGCAGGGTCACGTGCTGCAGGCCGAGCGCCGACAGGCAGCCGGGCACGGCCCGGCCCATGGCGAGCTGCGCCGGGTTGAACTCGCCAAGCTCGCCGCGCAGGCTGACGACGAGCGGGAACGGGATGCGATAGGCGGCGGCGAGAGAGCCAAGCGCGTTCAGCGCATTGCCTACGCCCGAGCTCTGGACCAGCATGGCGCCCCGCTGGCCGCCGAGGTACAGGCCGGTGAGAATCCCGACCGCTTCTTCCTCCCGGTGCACCCCGATTGGGCGGAAGAACGGGTCGGCCTCGGCCAGCGCCAGGAGGCGACCCATGACGGTGTCCGGCAGGAAGACGAGGTTGCGGACGGCCTCGGCGCGGAACGCGGCGAGCAGGGCGTGGGCCCAGCCGGGCGCGTTGGCGGCCTCGTGCCGACCGGAGCGTTTGGGAGCGAGGGCCCTGGTGGACATGGGACAGGGCCCCATGGTGCCAGAACCGGCGGGCTCCGTGGTCCAGGCGGGGGTAGTATTGCTCTGTCTGTCTGGACTGTCCGAGCGAGTTATCGCGGCTTATGCCCGCTCACCCTGAGCTTGTCGAAGGGTCACCTTGAGCTGGTGGTCCGTGGTTCGTCAGGCCGCAGCGTAGCGCGACAGGCTCACCATGAGCTCACCATGAGCGCCGCTCATCCTGAGCCTGCCGAAGGACGAAGGGTCATCCTGAGTTGCCGAAGGACCTGGCCGTGGGATCCGAGCGCTCGGTAGGGCTGGAGCTCTACCGCTGGATGGCCGTGTGCCGCGAGCTGGACGAGGCGCTGTGCGCCGAGAACCCGCGCTGGTTCCCCATCGAGGGCGAGGAGGCGACGGTCGTCGGCAGCTTCTACGACCTGCGCCCCGCCGATGCGGCGGCGCCGCATTACCGCGACCCCTTCGTCGTCTACCTGATGCGGGGCGCGGAGATGTGGCGGCTGGCGGCGCAGGTGCTCGGCAAGCGGAGCGGGTACAACAAGGGGCGCTCGGTGCCCTTCACCGGCCCCGCCAACAGGAACGTCGTGCCCTGGGTGGCCGGCGACCTCGGCACGTCACTCGGGGTGGCGGCAGGGGCAGCGCTCGCCTTCCAGGACGAGGGGTCGGATCGGGTGTGCGTGTGCACGTTCGGCGACGGCACCGCCAACCGGGGCGACTTCCACGAGAGCGTCAATCTGGCCGCCTGCTGGCGGCTGCCGATCGTGTTCGTCTGCCAGCACAACGGCTGGGCGATCTCGCAGGCCGCGCCGTCGTACCTGCCGGCGGCCATCGTCGAGCGCGCCGCCGGCTACGGGATCCCCGGCGTGGCGGTGGACGGCGCCGACGTCGAGGCCGTGCGGGCCGCCGTGGCCGAGGCCGTGGCGCGCGCCCGCGGCGGGCACGGGCCGACGCTGATCGAGGCCCGCTGCTCGCGGCTGCGGGGCCACTGGGCCGGGGACGCCCAGACGTACCGCGCCGGGACCGCCGACCAGAATCAGGGGGGCGACGAAGACCCGCTCGACCTGTTTGGCTACCGGCTGCTGGAGCGGGGCAAGGCGACTGGCGGTGAGCTGGCGGCGATCCACGACGCGGCGCGGGCGGAGGTCCGGGCGGCTGTCGAGCGGGCCAGGGCGGACGACGACGCCGGCGCCGCCGAGCTGGGCCTCGACGAGGTGTACGCGTGACCGAGACGGCGGCGCCCGAGGCGACCCGCCGGCTGACGTTCTCGGAAGCGCTGATCGAAGCGGTGGCGGACGAGATGCGGCGCGACGAGCGGGTCTTCTACATAGGGCAGGACGTCGGCCCTTTTGGCGGGTCGATGCAGGGGACCTCGGGGCTGCACGCGGCTTTCGGCGCCCGCCGCGTCCGCGAGGCGCCGATCGCCGAATCGGCGATGGTTGGCGCGGCGATCGGGGCGGCTCTCTTTGGCCGGCGGCCGATCGTGGAGATCAGCTTTGGCGAGTTCCTGCCGGCGGCGATGAACCAGCTGGTGAACCAGGCGCCGAACCTGCGCTACATGACGGGCGGCGTGGCGCGCGTCCCGGTGGTGGTCCGCACCCGGGTAGGCGACGGCCCGTACCGCGGCCACCCGCAGGACTACTCGGCCTGGTTCGCCCACATTCCGGGCCTGGAGGTGGTCATGCCCGCGACCCCGGCCGACGCCAAGGGGCTCATGCTGGCGGCCATCCGCGCCGACTCGCCGGTGCTCTACTTCGAGGCCATGTCCCTGTCGCACGGCGCCCGCGAGCCGGTGCCCGACGGCGACGAGGCCACCCCGATCGGCCGCGCCCGCCTGGCCCGGCCAGGGCGCGACGTGACGGTGGTGGCGCTCGGATCGAGCGTCCCGCTGGCCCTGGCCGCCAGCGCCGGCCTGGCGGGCGACGGCATCGAGGCGGAGGTGATCGACCTCCGCTCGCTGGCGCCGTGGGACCGCGAGGCCGTGCTCGGCTCGGTGCGGCGGACGCGCCGCCTGGTGACCGTCCACGAGGCGTGGGTCACGGGCGGGTTCGGCGCGGAGGTGGCCGCCACGGTGGCCGAGTGCGTCGCGGGGCTGGCGGCGCCGGTGGCGCGGGTCGGCGCGCTGCCCGTGCCGATCCCGAGCGGCCCGCTGCGCGCCCACGCGCTGCCGGGCACGGAGGCCGTGGCGGCCGCGATCCGGCGGGTGGTTCGGACGTAAGCCGTCAGCTATCAGCCATCAGCTATCAGCTATCAGCTTGCTGCTGACGGCTGACGGCTCGCCACGTACGGGATCGTCTGCGGGCCCTGGGGCAGGACCGCCAGGCGCGCCCCCGGGCCAGCCGCGGCCAGCAGCCGCCCCGTCGAACCGGCCACGTCGTCGGTGGGTTCGAGCCACGCCCCCCTCAGCTGCTCCGCCGACAGACCGTCCGCCTTGACGACCACACCCGCCTTCTTCTGGATGAGCGCCTGCACCTGGACCTGCCACTGGTCGTGCGCCGCGAAGCCCGGCTCGGCCAGCTGCGCCAGGAAGGCGTCAGGGCCGTCGGCCTGGCGCAGCAGGTCCTTGTACTTGCCGTGGCTCGGCAGGCCATCCGAGCACTCGCTGGCCACCACTATGTGGCCGCCGGTCTTGACGATCTGGGCGGCGGCGCTCATGCCCTTGACCGTCTGGTACAGGTTCTGGTCCAGCGGGTAGCCGCTGTTGGTGGTGAGCACGACGTCGTAGGGCGCCGGCACGGGGACCATGGCCGTGTTGGTGGCGAACGTGCAGCCGGCGGCGTGGCTGGCGAAGAGCTCGCCGGCGAACACGTTGGTGATGGCGTGGTCGCGGTTGAGGGTGACGTCCAGGTTGAAGGTCACGCCGGCTCGGGCGGCGATGGCGCGCACGGCGTCGTGGACCGGGTTGCCCCGGGTGATGCCCCAGATCGCCTTCGGGTGCCCGATGCGCGCCGCCGAGTGCAGCTCGATGACCGTCTCTATCGCCGCCAGGCCCGGCGCCACCATCTTCGGCCCGCCCGAGAAGCCGGCGAACAGGTGCGGCTCGATGAAGCCCGTGGTGATGCGGACGTCCTGGCGCAGAAACGCCGCCTCCACCAGGGCGGGGACGCTCGTCTCCGGGATGAGACCCAGGTCGGCGTGCCGCGAGCGGTCGAAGGCGTCGTGCTGGACCAGGTCACAGCGCCGCTGCAGGTCCGGGCCCAGCATCTGGTCCAGCTCCGCCTCGGTACACAGCCGATGTGTCCCGGTGGCGATGAACAGGGTGACCGCCGCCGGCCCCGCCTCGGCGATCTCGTCCAACAGGACGGGCAGGACACGCCGCGCCGGGAAGGCGCGGGTGACGTCGCAGATGGCGATGCCCACGCGGGCGCCCCGGAGGACAAGCTCGCGCAACGGGCGCGCGTCCCGCGGCTGGCGCAGCGCGGCCCGGATCGCCGCGGCGTCGTCCGCCAGCCCTGGCAGGAAGCGCGGCTCGATTACGTCGGCCGACGCTGGCAGGTCGACCGTCAGCCCGGTGCGCCCGTACGCCAGCGCCACGGGCTTCGTCGTCTGTGTCATGTCCAGCTTTCAGTTTTCAGCTTGTCGTCATCAGCCTGTCGTCAATGGTAAAGCACGGGGCCAGCGAACCTCGACACGAGGGCGCACCTACAATGGCTCGACATATGGCCCACATCGAACGCGTCCTGGCCCAGGAGATGCTGGACTCGCGCGGCAACCCGACGGTTGCCGTCACCGTCATGCTCGAGGGCGGCGCGACCGGGTGGGCCGGCGTGCCGTCGGGCGCCAGCACCGGCACCCGCGAGGCGGTCGAGCTGCGCGACGGCGACCCGCGGCGCTACGGCGGCAAGGGGGTGCTGACAGCTGTCGCCAACGTCGAGGGACCGCTCGCCAGGGTGGCGGTCGGTCGCGCCGCCTCGGATCAGGCGGGTCTGGATCGCGCGCTGATCGAGGCGGACGGGACGCTAGCCAAGAGCCGCCTGGGGGCCAACGCCATCCTCGGCATATCGCTGGCCGTGGCCCGCGCCGAGGCCGCCAGCCGCCGGCTGCCCCTGTACCGCTACCTCGCCGAGCTGGCCGGGCGCGAGCCAGGCCCGCTGCCCGTGCCCCTGTTGAACATCCTGAACGGGGGCAAGCACGCTGAGAGCTCGACCGACCTGCAGGAGTTCATGGTCGTGCCGCACGCCGCGCCAACCTTCGGCGAGGGCCTGCGCTGGGCAGCCGAGGTGTACCAGGCGCTCGGCCGCCTCCTGCACGAGCGGGGCCTGGCCACGACCATTGGCGACGAGGGCGGCTACGCCCCCAGCCTGCCGAGCAACGAGGCCGCGCTTGACGTGATCCTGGCCGCCATCGCGCGCGCCGGCTACCAGGCGGGGGACCAGGTGGCCATAGCGCTCGACCCGGCGGCGAGCGAGTTCTACCAGGACGGCGCCTACCGGCTCGAGCGCGAACACCGCAGCCTGACGACCGAGGAGATGGTCGCTTTTTGGGCGGACTGGCTGGCGCGCTTCCCCATCGTGAGCCTGGAGGACGGCCTGGCGGAAGGGGACTGGGCTGGCTGGGAGAAGCTCCGGGCCGCTCTTGGCGACCGCGTGCAGCTTGTCGGCGACGACATCTTCGTGACCAACCCGGCGATCATCCGCGAGGGCATCCAGCGGAACGTGGCCAACTCGGTGCTGATCAAGCTGAACCAGATCGGCACGCTGACCGAGACGATCGAGGCGGTCGAGCTGGCCCGCTCGGCGGGCTGGACGGCCATGGTCTCGCACCGCTCGGGCGAGACGCCCGACGCCTTCATCGCGGACCTGGTGGTCGGGCTGGGCACCGGCCAGATCAAGAGCGGCGCGCCCGCCCGCGGCGAGCGCGTGGCCAAGTACAACCGCCTGCTGGAGATCGAGCGTGAGCTGGGCGGGACCGCGCAGTACGCGGGGCGGGCGGCCCTGGCGCGACGGCCCTGACCGGCTACCTGGTCGAGAGGCGGGCCAGCGTCGCGCCCAGCCAGACGCCGGCCAGGCCGAGCCCGTTCGAGCCGCCCACGTACAGCAGCGCCCGGGCCCAGGCGCCATCCTCGGCCAGCAGGAGCGCGTCCCAGGCGTAGCTGCTGAAGGTGGTGTACCCGCCCAGAAAACCGGTGGCGAAGAAGAGGCGCCACAGCGGGCTGACCGACGCGCGGGCGCCGATGAAGGCGAGGAAGAAGCCGATGACGAAGGCGCCGCTCACGTTGACCAGGAACGTGCCGTAGGGGAACTCGGCGCCCCAGAGCTCAGCGGCCCAATTCACGAGCACGAAGCGCAAGTTGGCCCCGAGCAGGGCTCCGATTGCGACCGCGACGTAGCGCAAGGGCTCCTCCCCCAGCGTCACCCCGCCAGCATAGCTGGATAACTGGAGAACTGGATAGCTGGTCAAAGATAGCCGAGCGGCGCTACGGCGGCGCGACGACTACGCCTGGGCTTAGGCCTTGAGCCCTAAGCCTGCGCTTGAGACAAGGCCTGCTGGACCGCGCCGCGGAACGCCATCCAGCTGTAGGTGGCGCCGCTGACGCGATCCACCTGGGCGCTCTGGCGGGCGACCACCTGGGCGGGCAGCGAGGCGATGTCGCTGACAGGATACTGCGTGCTGACGCGGGTAATGTTCACCGACGCGATGCGGCCGCCCTGGACCGTGAGCGCAACCTGCACGCCGCCGCGCCGGCTCTGGCCGACCCCGGTGTAGGTGCCGTCCTTGTAGTTGGTGGCTGTGGACTGCGCGGCGGTGGGCGCCGCGGTGGCCCGGGCAGCCGGCGGCGTGGCCTGGGCGGGCGGCGGCTGGCTGGTCGCCGGCACGCTCGGCTGGGAGCCGTCGCCACCGCCGCGGCCGCGGGGCAGCAATGGTGTCGCCGCTGGCGGCTGCGTGGCGGGCGCGACCGTGACCACCTGGGCAGTGGGGGCGCTCTCCGCCACGCCAAGGGCGGTGTCGGCCGCCTGCGTGCGCACGTAGCCGGCCGCGTAGACGGCAGCGATCGCCGAAGCGCTCAGCGCTACCAGCCCGCGGTTCATCTGATGATTCCTTGGCATACGCGTCCGGTCCAGTCCGCTCGGGACTGCCTGATGCCTAAAGGGTACGGCGCGAAGATTTGAGGCTGGTGCGCACGATGTTAAAGGGCTGTCAAACGTGGCCAGGCGTGGTTCGTCAGGCCGCGGGCCGCAGCCTGGTTCGACGAGCTCACCATGATGGTTCGACAGGCTCACCATGAGCAGCCTGAAGCTGCCAAACTCGGGTCACACCCGCGGACTGGGGGTGTGCCCGACATTTGGCCGGGCTGGGCGACGGACGGGGTGATCATTGAACGCAGTGGCGGCTGCCCGCCTTCTTCGGGACGACTTCCGGGCACACCCGCGGACTGGTTGACGATTGACAAGGCCCAAAGGGCGGGACTAGCCTATGCCGCTATCGGGATGGACCTGGTCTTTCGCGGCACGCTCGGATGGTCGGCGAAGAGGTCCCCGTATGTCCCACGAGCCGGAGGCCGGCCCACGTGGTGAGGCAGAAAAGGAGTCTTCGATGAGCGACCTCGCGCATGAGCGAAAGACCCGCCGCTGGCTGCTCAAGAGCGTAGCCGCCGTCTCGGGCGCGGCTGCCCTCGGCAGCGCCATCGTGCCGGCGAGCGCCTTCGCCCAGCCCGTGGACCCGCCGACCGGTGGGTCGGTCACGCTGAAGCTGCAGAGCTGGTTCTGGTGGGAGCCAGGCCGGCGGGACGCCTGGCGGGCGTTGATCAACAAGTTCCACAGCTCGCAGAACGACATCCGCATCCAGGAAGTCGGCTGGCCTTTCGACGACTACACGAACAAGATCATCGTCCAGCTCCAGTCGGGCAAGATCGACGGCGACATGATCCAGACGACGCCGGACCTGGTGCTGCGGCTGCTGAAGGCGGGCCAGCTGGAGCCGGTGGAGTCCGTCCTGAGCGCGAACGGCATCACTGACATCAGCAAGGCGCACGACTTCATCACCCAGAACGGCCACCTGTACGGCCTGGACACCGTGAGCGTGGCGTTCGGCCGGCTGTACAACTCGCAGCTGTTCGCCAACGCCGGCATCCAGACACCGGCGACGACCATCGACGACTGGATCGCCGAGGTCCAGCAGCTCACGAATCGCCCTGACCAGTTCGGCATCTACTCGCCGCACCTGCTGTCCGAGCCCGAAGGGTTCTGGTTCAGGCTGCAGGAGTGGGCGCTGCCGTACGACGGCAACTGGGCAACGGGCAAGACCCCGCTGGTCACGACGCCGCCCATCATCAGCGGCCTCAAGCTGTTCAAGCAGATGTACGACGTCGGCATGCCCCAGGGGACCGACGGCGCGACCGCGACGAAGATGTTCTCGGACGGCCAGATCGCCGAGCAGCTGGCGGAGTCCGCGGTCGTCAACGTCTACAAGACGAACAATCCGGACGTCTACCCCCAGCTGCGCAGCGTGCCGCCGCCGTGGCCGAGCCAGAAGTCGCTGGTGCGCATCCACCCGCTGACGATCAACGTCCAGGGCGCGCACAAGGACGCGGCCAAGGCCTTCATGACGTTCCTGTACAAGCCGGAGAACTACCGCCAGCTGCTCCAGGGAGCGCTGGACGTGATCCCGTCCTACCCGGAGGGCATCACGCCGGAGTACCTGAGCAGCCTGCCCTGGGTCACCGGCTACAACCAGGTGACGCCGATTTCGCCCACCGCGATCATGGGCGACTTCATCTACAACAATCAGGAGTTCGGCCAGATCGTCATCACCCATTTCCAGGACACGCTGGTGAACGACGTGCCGGTCGAGGACGCGATGGGCGCGGCCCAGCAAGAGCTCGAGGCGCTGGCACAGCGGCTGTCGTAAACCATCGTCTCGGGCGCCAGGGCTCCGGAAAGGGCGACCCCGGTCGGCGGCGACGCGCCGGTGACCGGGGTCGCCCGCATGGGTGGCGACGGCTGAAGCTGACGCTGAAATAGACGAGCGGGGGCGCTGAGGAAGGAACGTAGCGCGGCATGATCCAGTCTCCACCTGCCGGGGCGGCCAGGAGCACCACACTCACCAGCTCGCCGTCGGGGGCAGCCCTCCCGCGACGGACGCACGGGAAGCTGAACCTGCTCCCGTACATGCTGGCGGGGCCGATCCTGGCCTACGAGGTCGTCTTTCTCCTGTACCCGATCGCGCAGGGCATCGCCTCGAGCTTCACCAAGGTCGACCTCGGGCATCCGTCGATCTTCATCGGCTTCAGCAACTACCAGCGGATGCTGACCGACCCGGCCTTCTGGCTGGTCGTGTTCCACACAGTGCTCTACATGGCGTGCGTCATCGTCGTCGCCATCGGCGCCGGCCTCGGGGCAGCGCTGCTCTTCAACCGCCCGTTCGTCGGCCGCACGTTCGCGCGCGGCCTGCTGACGCTGCCATGGTCGTTCCCTGACGTGCCGACGGTGATGGTCTTCATCTGGATCCTGAACCCCAGCTTCGGCGTGATGAACGTCTTTGCCAGGCTGTTGCCGTGGGTCACCCAGAACCAGAAGTGGCTGCTCAACCAGAACCTGGCCCTGCTGTGCATCGTGGTGATCAGCGCCTGGAAGGCGTTTCCGTTCTACAGCCTGGTGATCCTGGCTGCCTTGCAGAGCGTGCCCTCGGAACGGTACGAGGCGGCGCGGGTGGACGGCGCCAATGGCATCCAGCTGTTCCGCTACATCACGCTGCCCGGGATCACGCCCACCCTGCTGCTGCTGGTGGTGCTGGCGGCCATCTTCTCGTTCAAACAGTTCTCGCTGATCTTCCTGCTCACCGGCGGCGGGCCAGCCGGGGCCACCGAGACGCTGGTCGTGAGGATCTACAACACCGCCTTCCGCTTCTACGACTTCTCGTACAGCGCCACCCTTGGCGTGGCCGGGCTCGTCATGGCCACCACGCTGGTCATCATCTTCATGGCGGTGCAACGGCACCAGGACATGGACCTGGCCTACTGATGGCGCACGCATCTCAGGCCGTGGCTCGTCGGCCGCGAGCGATCGTCGTGAACCGCGCCGTCCGGCGCGTCGTCTTCTACGGCACGATGGTCCTCGTCTGCGCCATCGTGGTGTTTCCCGTGTACTGGATGCTGCTCAGCGCCATCCAGCCGGCGCGGTACAGCATGCGCTACCCGCCGCCGTTCTTCCCGCAGGTGATCAGCTGGACTCCGTTCCTGCAGCTCTTCAACGAGTACCCGATCGCCCTGTGGGTGACGAACTCGACGACCATCGCGCTGCTCTCGACGGCTCTCTGTGTGTTCCTGGCCGTCTTCGGCGCCTACGCGCTGTCCAGCTTGCACTGGCGCGGCCGGACGCTCTTCGGCCTCATCCTGTTCATCACGCAGATGCTGCCTGAGGCGCTGATCATCATCCCGATCTTCATCATCCTGCGCCAGCTGCAGCTGCTGGAGAACCTGCCGGCAGTGTCCCTGATCAATACCGCCTTCGTACTGCCGATTGCGATCTGGGTCCTCAAGGGCGTCTTCGACGCCGTGCCGCGCGAGATCCGCGAAGCCGCGCTGGTGGACGGGTGCGCCGCCCTCGAGGTGCTGTGGCGCATCGTGCTGCCGCTGTCCCTGCCGGGGCTGGTGGCGGTGGGGGTCGTGGCGTTCTTCTACGCCTGGAACGAGTACCTGTTCACGTCGATCATGCTCACGACGGACGCGGTGCGCCCGGCCTCGGTGGGCCTAGCGGGGCTGCGGACGATGATGGACACGCCGGTGGAGCGCATCCTGGCGGCGTCGCTGATGTTCTCCGCGCCGCCGGTGATCTTCTACCTGGTGATGCAGCGCTACATCGTGAGCGGCCTCACCGCGGGCGCGGTCAAGGGCTGACGGCTGACGGCTCGTTCACGCAGAACAGCGGCGGCTCGCCTCGCAGGACCCGGATGATGCTCTCGCCCGCCATGTCGCCCGACCGCTCGGTGGCCTCCACCGTCCCACCCGCGTTGTGCGGCGTCAGGATCACGTTCGGCAGCGTTCGCAGCGGGCTCCCCGGCGACAGCGGCTCCACCTCGAACACGTCTATGCCCGCGCCAGCGATCCGCGTGTCCGCCAGCGCCCGGTACAGCGCCGGCTCGTCGACCAGTGGCCCGCGGGCGGTGTTCACCAGGTAGGCCGTGCCCTTCATGAGCCCCAGCTCCCGCTCGCCGATGAGGTGGTACGTTGGCTTCAGCAGCGGCAGGTGCAGTGTGACGAAGTCGGACTCACGGAGCAGGTCGTCGAGCGGCCGGTACTCCAGTCCGGTGGCCGCCACCAGGTCCGGGTCCTGGACGACGTCGTAGCCGAGCACCCGGCAGTCGAAGCCGCGCACCCGCCGGGCGACGCCCTTGCCGATGGCGCCGGTGCCGACGATGCCGACGGTCTTGCCGAAGAAGTCGACGCCCAGGGGGCGGGTGAACCCGCCGTCGCGGTGGACCGTCGTGTGGCCCTCCACCAGCCGCCGCGCCAGGGCCAGCATCAGCATGACCGCGTAGTCGGCCACCGTCCTGTCGTTCGAGCCGACCGACGTGCACACGGCCACGTTGCGCTCGGTCGCGGCCGCGACGTCGATCGCGTCGTAGCCCACGCCGGCGCGGGAGATGACGCGCAGCGTGCTCGTCGTCTCCAGCACGCGGCGGGTGTACTGCTCGATGTGGGCCAGCACGCCGTCAGCGCCCTCGAGCGCCTCGATGACCTGATCCTCGGAGGCGGCGGCGCCAAGCTCGGCCAGCCGCACCTCCCAGCCCAGCGCCGTGAACCTGTCGTAGACGGCCTGGCGCTTGCCAGAAGGCGATGAGATCAGGACAGTCGTCATGGGCCACTCCGGTCGCAGGTGTGCCAGGTGTGGGCCTGGACCTGGACCAAAATCCGCGCTCGGGCTAACGGGCAGGCCGCCGGGCGGATGCATGGTAGCGGCCCGGCCTATCATGGAGGCGTGGAGCAGCGCGACCTCGGGAGGACTGGTCTCAGAGTGTCGGCCCTCGGCTTCGGCTGTGGCGCCGTCGGTGGTCTGATGGTGCGCGGCGGCCGGGACGAGCAGACCCGGGCCGTCGCCCGCGCGCTCGACGCCGGCATCAGCTACTTCGACACAGCGCCGTCGTACGGCAGCGGCGCGTCCGAGAAGAACCTTGGGCGGGCCCTGGCCGAGCTGGGAGCCCGGGACCGCGTGGTCCTGGGGACCAAGGTGCGCTTCGGCCCGACCGACTTCCACGAGCCGCGGGCCGCCATCCGCCGCTCGCTCGAGGCCAGCCTCGAACGGCTCGGCCGCGACTCCGTGGACATCCTCCACGTCCACAACCCCATCGGCATCGTCGAGCGCGAGCACGATGGGGTACTTGGCCTGGCCCAGGTGCTCGGCGACGTCGCCACCGGCCTGAACGAGGTGATAGCGGCCGGGCTGGTGCGCCACGCGGGCTTCACCGGCGTCGGCGACGCGGTGGCGCTGCGCGAGACGGTCATGGCCGGACCTTTCGCGACGGTCCAGAGCTACTTCAACGTCTTCAATCCGAGCGCCGGCTACACAGGCCACTCCGGCGGGCAGCAGGACTTCCAGGGCCTGATCGAGACCGCCGCGCGGGTGGGAGCCGGCGTCATCGCCATCCGCGTCTTGGCCGCGGGCGCGGCCACCGGCCGCGCCGAGCGGCCGACGAACGCGGGCGACCCCGGCCCTGCCCTGGTGAGCGGGTGGCAGTACGACAGTGACCGCGAGCGCGCGCTCTCCCTGGCTCCGCTGTCGGCCGAGCTCGGCCTGGAGGGCCCGCTCGAGCTGGCGGTGCGCTTCGCGCTGGCCAAGGCGGGGGTCTCGACGGTACTGGTGGGCTACTCGACGCTCGAGCACCTGGAGAGCGCCGTCCGCTGGGCGGAGCGTGGGCCGCTGCCGGACGCTGCCGTGCGCCAGCTGGTCCAGCTGGCCTCGTAGGCAGCCGTAGGCAGCCCACTATTCGATCGTAAAGACGCCCTTTCCGGTCCGGCCGGTATCGAACAGGCGGAACGCCTCGGCGGCCTGGTCCAGCGTGAAGGTGTGGCTGAAGATGGAGCCGAGCGGAACGCGACGATCGACCACGAACCGGGCGCACTCCTCCATCAGCACCGTGCTGAACGTCCAGGAGCCGTAGATGGTCAGCTGGCGGTGGATCACGTCCGGCGACATCTCGAAGGTAGCCGTACCTCCTTCGCCGACGAAGCAGGCCCGGCCCCACACGCGGGTCGACCGCACGGCGTTCACGCGGGCCTGGGCGTTGCCTGTGCAGTCGAGCGCGGCGTCGGCGCCCTCGCCGTGGGTCAGCTCCTCGATGGCCGCGACGGGGTCGGTCGCGGCGGGGTCGATGGCCTGCTCGGCGCCGTGCTGGCGGGCCATGGCCAGGCGCTCGGCGGCGACGTCCACGGCGATCACCCGGGCGCCCATGGCGCGGGCCAGCTGGGTAGCGCTCAGGCCGACCGGGCCCTGCCCGTAGACGGCGAGCGTGTCGCGGCCCGAGACGTCCAGCCGTTTCAGCGCGGCGTACGCCGTCCCGGTGCCGCAGGCGATGGCCGCGCCTTCGGCGAAGCTCAGCTCGTCCGGCAGAGGCACGAGGGTACTGGCCGGGACCAGCATGAACGGCGCGCTGGCGCCGTGGCCGGTCATGCCGTAGACGACGTGGCCGTACAGGCAGAGCTGGGTGTAGCCGACACGGCAGTGCTTGCAGCGGCCGCAGCCGCGGTAGTGGTGCACCATGACCCGCGCGCCGATTGTGGCCTGGGCGGCGTCGACGCCCGGCCCGCGCTGGGCGACGACGCCGCACGGCTCGTGGCCGCGGATGACGTCGCCGCTGCCCGGGCTGGCCGGCGCGCGGTACGGCGGCAGGTCGCTGCCGCACATGCCCGAGGCCTTGATCGCGACTACCACGTCGCCGAGCCCCGGCCGTGGGTCAGGAAACTCCCGCAGCTCGGCCGTCCGCCCGCCGGGGAACACGATGCCGCGCATGAGCTGTGAGCTAAGAGTACCCGCCCAGCGTGCCGCGCGAGCAGCACCCAGACCGCGACCCGGCCGGTTGGTTGGTTGGTTGGTTGGTTTTGGTCGGTTTGGTTAAAGCTCGACCAGGATGCCCTCTCTCACGCCGAACGAGCCCAGCGGCTCGAGCAGGGCGAGCGCCTCCGTGATCTGAGGGGCGGTGACTGTCGCGTGCAGCTCCAGCGTGCGGATCGTGTCCGGGCGCAGGTAGCGGGCCAGCATGGCGAAGTCCGTGTCGCCCTGGCCGGGCGCCTGGTGGTCGCGGGCCATCCGCGTATCGTGGATGTGCATGCCGACCATCCGATCGCCATAGCGTCGCAGGTACTCCTCGTGCTCGACGAAGCCGAGGTAGTCCAGCTTGGCCCCGTGGCCAGCGTCGTGCCAGTAGCCCACCGGTAGGCCGCTGCACGCCTCTAGCACGTCGGCCACCTCGTCAAGGCTCGGAATCTCCCAGTAGCCGTCGCGCGTCTCCACCCCCAGGCGCACCGCCGTGCCGCTGGCGTACTCGCCGAGCGCCTGGATGCTGCGCAGGGCCGCGTCCAGGTGCGGCCCTTTAGCGGCCTCACGTTCGCGCAGGGCGACCTCTTTGAGACGCAGGTGCTCAGCCGAGCCGCGGCCATACTGAGAGATGGTGTTGAGCAGCGCATTCTGGTGGGAGAACGCGCCAGTATTGCCCAGGTGGATGACGATGCCACGGGCGCCAACCTCGACGGCGGCGTCGATAGTCCGCTTGTGCTGATCGACGGCGAGCTGGCGCTCGTCCTCCCGCGTGGATGCGAGCCAGTCGCCCCACCGCCCGGGCTCGCCGCGGTCGTTGGTGGCGATCGGGCATGGGCCGTGGAGGCTGCCGATCGCCACCCCCCGCTCGCGACTCGCCTGGGCCAGCGCGGTCAGTCCAGCCGGCGTAAAGTGGGCGTACGCCTCGATGCGGCGGAAGCCGAGCTCGCGGATCGAATCGACGAGCTGGCCTGGGTCGTGGCGCGGCCCGGTCCACGAGGTAGAGAGCCCGATTGGCTGGGACGACGGCGACAAGGTGACCTCCAGGGTCCAGGCTCCTCTAGGATGGGTGCCAAGGAGCGCTCTGGACGACGAACGCTGAACGCAGAGCTCGGAACGGGAGCTCGACCGGACTGTACTGGGGACGGCGCGGGCAGGGACAGCATTGTCCGTCTATCTGTCCGTCGGTCGGCGTCTGGCGAGCGGTGCGGCGCTATCATCGCTTCACCTGCGACGGAGAGCCGGAGAGCTGGAGAGTAGAGAGTAGAGAGTAGAGAGCTGGAGGTGGCAGTGGCGCGGAGACCTGACGGCAGCGCGACCGAGGCGATCGGCCTGGATCTAGATCTAGCGGACGAGGAGGCGGCGGCGCTGGCGGCCGGCTACGGCGTGCTGGCGGCCGCGTTGGCCAGGTTTCCCGAAGCGGAGCTGAAGGACGTCGAGCCGCCGCTGCTGGCGGTACCCGCGCCCCCGGCCGCCGCCGGCTGACGGCGGCCCGCCTCACTACTCACTACTCACTACTCACTACTCACTACTCACTACTCACTACTCACTACTCACTACTCACTACTCACTACTCACTGCTCGCCTCACTGGAGGAAGAACTCGACCCGCTCGCCGTGGCCGTTGGCGCAGCTGGCCACGAGCCCGTGGCGCCCTGAGCGGAGCGCCGCCGCGACCTCGTCGATGACGCCCGGGCCGGGCACGCGCAGGCGCCGCGCCAGCCCGCGCGCTAAGCCGAGACCTGGCGCGGGAATGGTCACGTCAGTCCTGACCCGACCGGTACGGAGGTCGGTCACGCGCACCCGCAGGCTGGGCAGGCGGGGCGGCCGCGGCGGGACGGGCTCGGAGCCGGCCGGCGGCCGGCCCGCGAGCGCGCGGATCAGCTCCGCCGCCGCCGCCGCCGTGATGGTGTGCCGCTCGACCATCTCCAGGATGCGCCGCCGCTCGTCGTCGCTGACCCCGGCGCGGCCGCCGGCCACGGGCGTCAGGCCCGCCCCAGGGCGCGCAGGAGGTCGTCCGCGTCCCGGGCGGACAGCTGGCCGGCCTCCACCATGGCCAGGATGCGGTCCAGGTCGGCGTCGCCATCGGCAGCGACGGCGGCTCCCGATGGCGACGCCGACGTCGCCGTCGCCGTCGCGGTCGCGGCGGGGGAGCCGTGGGGGCTGGCCGCGGGGGCGACCGGTGGCGCGGGGGTCGCACCGCCCGGCCATCGTGCCGTGGTGCCTTCCGAGACGCGGATCGACCCCATGTCAGTTGCCAGGCTCAGGACCGCCGCGGCGTTCGGGTGCGCCGGGTAGCTGTTGCGCGCCGACCCCATCGCGGTCCGCGTCTCGACCCGCACGTCCAGACCCTGGGCCAGCTCGACCCGGATCGCGCCCATGCCGGCGCGGACCCGGTGCTCGCCTGGGTCCAGGCCGGCGATCTCCAGGCGGATGGACCCCGCCTGGGCCTCGGCGTCGAGAGCGCCGGCGATCGCGTGAGCCGCGATGCTGCCGGCATCCGCTGACAGACGCAACCGACCGCGCACGTCCGTGAGCTCGATGCGGCCGGCATTCGTCCTGACGGCGAGCGTCGCCCCGTCCAGGCCGCGGATGGCGATACTGCCGGCGCCCGTCTCGATGCGCGCGGTCAGGGCCGGCGGCACGTGGGCCAGCAGCCGGGTGTCCCAGCCGCCCCACCAGGTGAACTGGCGGAACGGCTCGACCTCGACGCGGACGGTCTCTTGCTTTTGTTCCTGCTCCTGCTCCTGGACACGCTCGATGCGCAGCTCGAGCTGGTCGGCGCCGCGGCCGACAGCCTCGATGCGCGGCTCCTCCCCCGCCTTCACGGGAACGACGACGAGGCTGCCCAGGTCGGTACGGAGGTCCAGCGATGGCCGGTCGCCAAAGGGGAGTGGCCAGACGCGGTGGTGGTCGTCGCGAGTCATGCCTGTGTCGCCTCTCTGGTGCCCTGCTCTGGGCTGTGGGTGGTCTGCGCCAGCTTGCGCAGCCGGCTGGCGGCTTCGGCGGCGGTCAGGTGGCCCGCGGCCAGGTCGTCGAGGACGGCCTGGCGGCGCCCGGCGGCGTCGGCGTCCTCCTGGCGCACCTCGAAGCCGAGCGCCTGGACCACCTCGTTCAGGCGGGCCACGACGGTGGGGTACGACACGCCGATCTCGTCTTCGACGTCCTTGATCTTGCCGCGGCACTTGAGGAAGACCTCGACGAACTGGAGCTGCTCGCGGGTGAGGCGCTGGAGCCGGCCGAGGGTGAAGTTGCCGTCGATACTCGACCCGCAGGCGTCACAGTGGAGCCGGACGACGCGGAGCTCGTCGTTGCACACCGGACAGCGGGTCAAGGCCTGATGCGCCGGCCGCCCCACCCGATTCACCGGATCAATCAGATCCTTGAGAATATTGAAGTCCATAGACACAAAGTAAACCCGTCGGGGCGACAAGTCAAGGTGCTCTCGAAAGCGATGCCCGGAGCTCGCGGCCGCGCTTCCCGCCCAGCCGGTCCTCTCACCCACGGACCGGCCCCGTCTATTCTGGGAGATGCTTAGCTCTTTCCGTCTCCCTCTGGGAGAGGACGGCGGGGCGGAAGCGTCGCGGCTGCTCCCGCCACCTGAGGGTAGCGGTGCTACCCCGACCGTCTAAGAGGGTGGCGCGGCTGGTCCCCCGCTGGGTTAGCGGGTCACGCCGACGCCCCCTGTTCGGGGCGCCAGGCGTACTCGCGGTTTTGAATCCCAGGACTAGCGCTGGCCGTTGGCCGCGGCCGTGCCGTCGCTGTTGGCGAGCGCCGACTCGGCGCGGTCGGCCGCGCTCGTTGCCGCCGTCTGCCCGACCAGGCTGTCGACGATGCCGTAGTCGCGGGCCTCCTGGGCGCTCATCCAGTAGTCCCGGTTCAGGTCGCGCGCGATGCGCTCCACCGCCTGGCCGGTGTCCGCCGCCAGCAGCTCCTGCATGCGCGCCTCGAGGCGCAGCGTCTCGCGCGCGTGGATCTCGATGTCCGCCGCGGTGCCCTGTAGACCCGTCGAGCCCTGGTGGATCAGGATGCGCGCGTTCGGCAGGGCCGAGCGCTTGCCCTTGGCGCCGCCGGCCAGGAGCCAGGCGCCCATACTGGCCGCGATGCCCACGCACGTCGTCGCCACCTGGGGCTGGATCAGGTGCATGGTGTCGTAGATGGCCAGGCCGGCGTCCACGGAGCCGCCCGGGCTGTTGATGTACAGCTGGATGTCGCGCTCAGGGTCGTCCTGGGCCAGGAACAGGAGCTGGGCCACTATCAGGTTCGCCGCTGTGTCGTCGATGGGGGTGCCCAGGAATACGATGCGGTTCTTCAACAGCAGGGAGAAGATGTCGTAGCCGCGTTCGCCGCGGCTCGTCTGCTCCACGACCATGGGCACCGTGTAGGCGCTGGGGCGCGCCACATCCCGGGCCACGAGCTGCGCGATGGCGTCCGGCGAGAAGCGAGAAGAGGTCTGCATCGCTAGGTCTCCTGGGGACGATCTTACTGTCTGAGCAGCGGCGGAGAGCGGAGTTATCAGACGAGCCATCAGCTATCAGCTGTCAGTTGTCAACCCTTTGTCGCTCGCTCCGCTGGACGGACGGGTACAATCGAGCGCCCGGCTCCCGTCGACGAGGCGCCGAGCACCCGACCTCCCCACCCCAACCTGGAGGACACTTCTGTTGCCGGCTCGAGTCGACCCGTGGATCTGACCCAGGCGATCCTGCTCGCCATTATCCAGGGCATCACCGAGCTGTTCCCCGTGAGCAGCCTGGGCCACGCCGTCGTCCTGCCGCACCTGCTGGGCTGGAACATCGACCAGGCGGCGCCGTCGTTCCTCCCGTTTCTGGTGACGCTCCACGTGGGGACCGCCGTCGCCCTGCTGGTCTACTTCTGGCGCGACTGGTGGCTGCTCCTCCAGTCGCTGCTGTCGCGCTCGCCCGACCCCGCGACTCAGCAGGCGCGTCGGCTCCTGCTCCTGCTCGTCCTCGGCACCATCCCCGCCGGTGTCCTGGGTCTGGTGCTGGAGAAGCGGCTGGCCCAGCTGTTTGCCGCCTGGCAGTTCGCCGCCATCTTCTTGATCCTGAACGGCGCGGTGCTCGCGTTCACAGAGTGGCTGCGCCGCGGCAACCGCCGCCGCCAGGAGCTCACCACCCTGAAGCCGTGGCAGGCCGTCGCCATCGGCGCCAGCCAGGCGCTTGCCCTGCTGCCCGGGCTGTCGCGCTCGGGGTGCTCCATGGCCGGCGGCCTGCTCGTCGGCCTCAGCCACCAGTCGGCGGCGCGCTTCTCGTTCCTGCTGGCAACCCCCATCATCTTCGCCGCCGCCGTCCTGGAGGTCCCCAAGCTCACAGGCGAACTGCGGGGCGAGCTCGGTCCAGCGCTGATCGGGGGCGTGGTCTCCGGCCTGCTGGCCTACGCCAGCACCGCCGTGCTGATGCGCTACTTCAAGCGCCAGGAGGTCAACGCCCTACTCCCATTCAGCGCCTACTGCGTCCTGCTCGGCGCGGCCACCCTCCTGCTCGGGAGATAGCTCAGGCGGCTGGGGCACCCAGATCGTCGCCCGGCATCCGCCCGCCAGGCCGCGCTGGGCAAGCGTCTAGACTCCTGGGGGCACAATGCGCGCACTCTGGCACGGCGCCTGGTGGCGCCCCACTTCGGCGCGCGCCGTCGGAGGACCAAGCGACGATCCCGAGAACCCCGACAACTGGTACGGCCTCGATTATGTCCACGACCGCATCAGCGCCCAGCTCCAGGAGCAGTCCCGTCTATGGGAGGAGGCCGATGGCCGGCTGCGCCTCATCCTGGGCGTGATCAGCGTCGTCTTCGCAGCCACCCTCGGGCTCCTGCCGCGCGGCACCATCACGGTGACCGGCGCCAGCGGGCCGGTACAGGAGCCGCTGCTGCTGCCCCCGTGGGTCGGCACCCTGGCCGTGGCCGCGCTCGGGCTGTACGCCGTGGCCGGCGTGACGGCCGCCGTCGCCTACTGGCCGCGCCCCTTCTCGTGGCCACCTGCGCCGGAAGCGCTGCGCCGGTACATCACGAGCGATGAGCGCGAGGTCAAGCTGATAGTGGTCGACGCCCTACTGGACGCCTACGCCGCGAACGGCGTCTGGCTCGGGCGCAAACTGCAGCTGTTCCGCTGGGCGTTCGTGGCGGCCACCGCGGCAACCGGACTTCTAGGCGCCGGCGTTATCATGGAAGTGCTCCAGTTGACACGCGCCTGGGGCACATAATGGACAGTCGAGAGTCTGGAGGAGGTGCCACGATGACCACACGGCCGGTCCCCGCCAGGCGGCACGATCCCTCGCTGCAGAACTTCGTCTACAAGGGGAATGCCGACCCGGCGACGCGCCGCAAGGACCAGGAGCTGGTCACGCGGGTAGCTCGTCGGGTGCGCAAGGCGGGAGAAGCACTGCCCAACGCCGGCACCAGCTGACCCGCGCCCGCCGACCGCGGCTGGCTGAAGCCAGCTGTCGCTTCGAGATCACCAGCGAGCTCAGCATGATTCCATGGCGAGAGAGTGGCACATTCGCCGCGGCCGGTCGATGACCGGCGAGGTATGACCCGGCGCCCTTACGCGGGTCCGGGAGCCCGCGCCTTCCTGACCCGGGGTGGCTTTCTCAGATCGAACAGGCGCAGCAGCTCGGCATGCACGCAGGCGCCGCCACGCGGCGCCGTCGCGCAGTTGCAGCGGAGCGGATCGCGCTCGACCCAGCCACGGGCCGTGCTCACCAGGTCAGTGATGACGACCCTCTGCCGTTCGCGCACCTCGTACAAGCTCCACTGTCGACCCTCATAGTCGACGCGCCACAGCTCCTCACCGAGCTGTTTGAACGCGATGGGGGTCCCCGTTGCACCATCCATAATGCGCTTCCTTTCGGGTGCCTGCCAGGTGCGCGCTTCTGCGGCCTGGCTGGTGGCTTGACTATAGGGCCGGTTTCGGGCGCTGGGCGGGATCAAACATGAATACAACGCGGCCGACGGCCCCGTCGTGCGTGCCGAGGGCGCGGGACAAGCGGCATAGCGACCGCTCCGACCTACAATATCCGGGGCAGGTGTGGCCGACGACGCGTCCTGGCGTCCCGGCGAGACCGGGTAGCTGTATGCACGGGAGAGGGAGCGCATGCTGACGACGCTGACACGGCGACGCTTCATCGGCACCTGGGCGGGGGTCATGGTCGCCATCGGGACAGCGTGCCAGTCCCAGGAGATACCTGTGGCACCGGCCGCGTCCGCGAAACCGGCCGCGGCGTCCACCCCGCCGCCGGCGCCCGGCGCCCCAACCCCAGCAGCAGTGGCGCCCACGGCCGCCGCGGCCGGAGCGCCGACTCAGGCGGCGCGCGCTGAGACGCTCATCATGTCCGTCTCGGATACCTTCAATCAGTTCCCGGACGCCGCGCTCGTCAACCCGTTTCTCCGCGCCCAGTACCGAACCGGCTGGCACTTCATGTTCGAGCCGCTATTCTTCTACAACCCGTACTGGACCAAGGACGTGGCGTGGCCCAAGGGCCTGCCGGGGCGGGAAGCCGAGATCCCGTGGCTAGCCGAAAGCTACGAGTACAACGAAGACAACACCGAGCTGGCGCTCAAGCTGCGGCCAGGCGTGACGTGGAGCGACGGACAGCCTTTCAGCTCACAGGACCTGTCCTTCACGCTGAACATGCTGAAGGACAACTCGCCAGACCTGCTCTGGTCGTTCGACATGAAGACGTGGGTCAAGGAGGTGCAGACCCCGGATCCTCTGACCGCGAAGATCGTCCTGACACGGCCGAACCCGCAGTTCATGGCCAGGTACTTCGAGTGGTTTACCGACATCGGCTTCCCCATCGTTCCCGAGCACATTTTCAAGGGCCAGGACCAGAAGACCTTCGCCAATCTGGACATCGACAAAGGCTGGCCCGTCGTCACCGGGCCGTGGAAGCTCACGTTTTCGAGCGCCGACCAGAAGGTGTACGAGCGGCGTGACGACTGGTGGGGTGGCAAGACGGGCTTCCGCCAGCTGCCCAGAGTCAAGCGTATCGTCATGCTGCCGCGGTTCGACGACGCGAAGAAGATCCAGCTCCTCATCGGGAACGAGGTCGACACGACCCACACGCTGATCCAGTCGGCGGTGCCGGCGCTGCTGGAGCGCAGCAAGGCGATCGTGCTCTGGACGGAGGGCAACAAGCCGCCGTACGGGATTCCCAATGGCTCGGACAACTACATCGGCTTCAACTGCTCGAAGCCACCCTTCGACGACCCGGAGATCAGGCGGGCCATCAACTTCGCCATCGACCGCAAGCAGATCGACGACGTGGTGTATCACGGCTCCATCGAGTTCGCCGAGCTGCCATTCGCGCCGTTGCCCAGCCTGAAGCGGTACGCCGACGCGTGCGCCGACCTGCTGAAGAAGTACCCCACCGCCGCTCCCGATCCGGCCAAGACGGCGCAGATCCTCGAGGCGAAGGGCTGGCAGAAGGATAGCGAGGGGCTCTGGGCCAAGGACGGCCAACGGTTCCCGATGGTGATGACGATTCCCACCGGCTTCTTCCAGGACATCGTGCCCGTTATTGTTGCGCAGCTACGGAAGGCGGGCTTCGACGCCTCATTCAAGGCGCCGACCAACTACAGCGACCTCCAGCTCCAGGGCGACGTGGACGCCTTCATGGCGTTCGACTCAGCTGTGTACTCCGACCCGTGGGTCTCCCTGGACCAGTACCACAGCCGGTACACCGCCCCGACCGGGCAGACAGCCGTCCAGCCGTTTCGCTGGCAGAACGCCGCCTTCGACAAGATCGTCGAGGAGATGGGCGTCACGCGCTCGACCGATCCCAAGTTCATGGAGCTGTTCCTGCAGGCGGTCGAGATCTGGCTGCAGAACCTGCCGATACTGCCGATGCTGCGGGCGTACAACTACATTCCGTACAACACCACCTACTGGCACGGCTGGCCGAATGAGAAGAACCCCTACGTCGGCGGCTCCAGCTGGCACCGCGGCGCAACGACGATCCTGGTCCATGCTCTGGAGCCGGCGTAGGGAGCGTCCGGGCGTCCGCGGAGTGTGACGTCTCGTGCCCAATCTGCGCCCTGAAGGAGGCTGGTGGCCATGCGCCTCGACTACCTGGTGCGCCGGCTGATCCAGTTCGGCATCGTGCTTTGGGGAGCGGCGACGCTCAATTTTCTGGTGCCGCGGCTGGCTCCGGGGAATCCGGTCCGGGACCGGCTGCTGACCGCCATGCAGCAGCCGGGACCGATGCAGCAGGGCATCGAGGAGATGGTGCGCTCGTACAACGTCCAGTTCGGGCTCGACCAGCCTCTGTACGTCCAATATTTCAAATACATGGGCTCCGCCCTGCGCCTGGACTTCGGCTACTCCATAGGGCAGTACCCGACCAAGGTGCTGCCGCTCATCATGGCCGCCTTACCGTGGACGATCGGCATGTTGACCGTAGCGACCCTGCTGTCGTTTGCCGTTGGCTCGCTGCTCGGCGCCCTGCTCGCCTGGCCGCGGGCGCCGCGCGCCCTGCGCTACGTGGTGCCGTGCCTGATGGCCCTGTCGGCCATCCCGTACTACCTCCTGGGGCTGGTCCTGGTGTACCTGTTTGCCCTGACGATCCCCATCTTCCCGCTGTCCGGCGGCTACACGATCGGTGCGACGCCGCAGCTTAGTCCGACCTTCCTCACCGACGTGGCGCGCCACGCGCTGCTGCCGAGCCTGTCGATCATCCTCGCCGCCATCGGCGGCTGGGCGCTCAGCATGCGCGCCATGACTGTCACGACCGAGGGCGAGGACTACATGGGCTTCGCCGAAGCCAAGGGACTCAAGCCGCGGCGCATCTTCTTCCGCTACGCCGTGCGCAACGCCATCCTGCCTCAGGTAACCGCGCTCGCCATCCTTCTGGGCCACGTCGTCTCGGGCTCGGTCGTGGTGGAGATCGTCTTCGGCTACCCCGGCATCGGCTCGCTGCTCTTCCAGGCGATCGCCGCGTCGGACTACTTCCTGATCTACGGCGTGGTGTTCATCACCGTCCTGGCCATCGGCCTGGCAACGCTGCTGATCGACCTCGCCTACCCGCTCCTCGACCCGCGCATCACCTACCGGAGAGCTTGACAAAGACATGAGCGCCACCGCCACCGAGCTCGCCCCTCCGCGCGGGCAGCAGGCTCACCGCGACCGCTCGCGCCTGGCCTCTGTCCTGGCGTACTTCCGCCGCAATCCGCAGCTGGTCATGGGCATCGGCCTCGTCGGCGGCCTACTCCTCGTCGGCCCTGTCGGCCGGCTGGTGGTCGACGTGCGCCAGGCGCAGCCGCTCTCGGGTCTGCCGGGCCTGGCGCCGAGCCTGGCCAACCCGTTGGGCACTGACGACCAGGGACGCGACCTGTTCGCGGTCATGGTTGCCGGGCTGCCGCTGACGCTCGAGGTAGGGTTCCTGGCAGGGGCGATCGGCCTCATGATCGGCGTCATCCTCGGCTTCACCGCCGGCTTTGTCGGCGGGTGGGTCGACGCCGTGGTTCGCATGGTGGTGGACACCTTGCTGACGGTGCCGGCGCTGCTGGTGCTGATCATTATCGCCGCGTCGATCAGAGGCGTTATCTCGGTGACCATCATGGCCGTGGTGATCGCCTCGCTGGCGTGGATGCACCCGGCGCGAACCATCCGGGCGCAGGTGCTGACGCTCCGCGAGCGGGGCTACGTCCAGCTGGCCCGTCTCTCCGGCATGAGCACCCTGTCGCTGATCGGTCGCGAGATCGTGCCGAACCTGCTGCCCTATCTCGCGGCGGCGTTCGTCGGCGCGGTGGCGTCGGCTGTCCTGGCGTCGATCGGGCTCGAGGCTCTGGGACTCGGACCGCAGAACGAGCCGACCGTCGGGATGACGATCTACTGGGCGCTTCTGTTCAATGCCCTCCTGCGCGGGATGTGGTGGTGGTGGCTGCCGCCGATCGTGGTGGTGGTGGTGCTGTTCTTCGGGCTGCTGCTGCTGTCGGCAGGTCTCGACGAGATCGCCAACCCGCGCCGCCGCCGGCGCGCCTGACGGTCGGGCAGGCGCCGTAGACGTAGTGCGTCGCGGCTCCGCCTAAGCGCGTAGCGCGAACAAAAGGCAATGCCTAAGCAGGTGGAGCTCAGATGATCAGAAACAAGCAAGACTTATGTCCACCTGCTTAGGCGTGGCGCACCGATCACGTGGTCTCTTTCTCGGCTTCCTCTGCCAGGGCCGCGGCTGGCCGCACGTGGCCGGTACGGCGGCCGGCCCAGTTGTGGACCGGCACCGCTGGCCCGTACCCGCACAGTGGCCCGCCGAGATCGTGCTCCGTCAGCCAGCCAAGACGACGAGCTGCCATGACGGCCGCCAGCGGTCGGGCTCGCTGGGTCCCATCCCCGTCGAGAATCTTCAGCGCCAGGCCCCGCCCGTCCGGGTGGCCGATACAGAAGTAGCCCTCCGCGCCGCCCTTGGCGACCAGCCCCCTGCCAAGCCGCATGAGGTCAGTGTCCACGCGATTTCTGGTTCCGCCCACCAGCTCGGGGTGGGCGCGCATGGCATCGGCAATGGTGCGCAGGCCGGCGGCCCAGCGCATCGACGCCTGGTCTGGCTGGCCCAGGAGAGCAAAGCCCCGCGCCATCTTGCCGAGCGCCACGGCGTAGGCAGGTGCGCTGCACCCGTCGACGCCCACGGGCAGGTCGGCGGGATCGAGCTGCAAGACGTCGACGAGACACTCGCGGATGGCACGCTGGGCCGGGTGGTCGGGCTCGACGTAGCCATCCAGCGGCGCGCCGAGCAGGCGGGCGAGGGCGAGCATCCCGGCGTGCTTACCGGAACAGTTGTTGTGCAGCGCTGTCGGGGCCTGGCCGTCGCGGGCCAGGCGCTCCGCGGACTGGACGTCGCCAGGCGCGTGGACGCCGCAGACCAGGGCATTGGGTGGGGCGTCCACCTTGCGCAGCACGCTCGACACCGTCGCCACGTGGATCGGTTCACCGCTATGGCTCGCGGCCATGACGGCAACCTCGGCCGCCGTGAACCCGAAGCGCGCGATGCCGCCGCGAGCCACGAGGGCGAGCAGCTGGAACGGCTTGAGCGATGAACGGGGAAAAGTCCGCAGCCGCGGATTCCCGACGGACCAGCTCACTACGCCCGCGGCATCGACCACCGCGATGGAGCCGACGTGGACGCTTTCGACCATCCCGCCGCGGGTCGTCTCGACCAGGGGGACCTCAGATACGCTCTGCACCAGGGCACGGTAACACGAGCCCGGATCTCGGGGATGGACGTGGCTGGGCATCCAGAACGATCCATTTAACGCCAACGCCACATTGGATAGGGCATGAGTCCTTTGGCCTGGGAGATACTCAGCGGCGTGATGGCGAGAAGCGGCGCGGCCGTGGCATCAACAATGGACGGGTTCCTGGAGCGGATGTGGTCAGCGGTGGGCGGTACCGCGGACGGGATGCCAGGCGTTCGCTGGGTCGGCGCCGGAGCGCTGCCGTCGCTCTATCCGGTTACCGAGCTTGCCGCCGGGAGCGTCGGCGTCGCGGCGGCGGCCGTGGCCGAGCTTGTCGCGGCCTGGACGGGCGCTGCGCCGTCCGTCCAGGTGGACCGGCGCCTGGCCTCGTTCTGGTTCCGCTCGTCCATCCGCCCCGACGGTTGGCAGCTGCCGCCCCCCTGGGATGCTCTCGCCGGCGACTACCGCGCCGCAGACGGCTGGATCCGCCTGCACACCAACGCGCCCCATCACCGTACCGCGGCGCTGGCGGCGCTCGCCGCGCCGCCCGAGCGCGACGCGGTGGCCCGCGCCGTTGCTGGCTGGCGCGTCGACGCCCTGGAGCAGGCAGTGGTGGCGCAGGGCGGCTGCGCGGCGGCGCTGCGGACGACGGCTGAGTGGCTCGCGCACCCGCAGGGCCGGTCGGTGGCCCGCGAGCCGCTGGTCCACTACCACCGGCACCCGGGCCGGGTGACGCCGCGCCGGCCGGAGAACCCCTCCCGACCGCTCGCCGGAGTGCGGGTGCTCGACCTGACGCGCGTGCTCGCGGGGCCCGTCGCCACGCGTTTCCTGGCTGGCTTCGGCGCCGAGGTGCTCCGTATCGACCCGCCCGGCTGGGACGAGCCGGGCGTCATTCCGGAGATGACGCTGGGGAAGCGGTGCGCGCGCCTCGACTTGCGCCAATCGGGGGATCGTGAGCGACTCGCGCGGCTGATCCAGCAGTGCGACGTCCTGGCGCACGGCTACCGGGCGGACGCCCTCGAGCGCCTGGGCTTCGGGGCGCAGCAGCGGGCGCAGCTGAATCCGGGGCTGGTGGACGTCTCGCTGAACGCGTATGGCTGGACCGGTCCGTGGCGCAACCGACGTGGCTTCGACAGCCTGGTGCAGATGTCGAGCGGCATTGCCGCCACCGCTGGGCAGCGTACCGGCCCTCCTGCTCCTGCGCCAGCGCCGGTGCCGCTGCCGGTCCAGGCGCTCGACCACGCGACCGGGTACCTGCTGGCAGCGGCGGCGGTCCGCGGCCTGGCGGCGCGCTGGCTGGCCGGCGCCGGCTGCGAGGCGCGGGCGTCGCTGGCGCGCACGGCCAGCATGCTGCTCGACGCGGGCGCGGTGCGGGAGCCTGGGGAACCGTTGGCGGCCGAGACCGCCGACGACCTCGCGGATGGCGTGGAACTGACAGTCTGGGGCCCTGCCCGCCGCCTCCGGCCACCTGCCGAGATCGACGGCATCCCGATGCGGTGGGACACGCCTGCCCAGCCACTCGGGACGTCGGACGCCGCGTGGCAAACCGCCACGGCGGACTAGCAGCCGCGAGCTTTTCAAGCCGCGGGCCAAGCGACTCGGCAACGCGGCCCAGGCGAGAGTTCCCAAAGCTGACGGCTGACGGCTGACGGCGGGTGTGCGGCAGAGTTTTGCGTAAACGTCGCTCCTCGTTCTGGCCAGCGGGGGACTCACCTGCGGAAGCCAAGTCGCGCGCAAAAGTACGCCGCACACCCGCTGACGGCTGACAGCTGAGAAAGCGAACCGTTGCGGCGCGTCGGGCGTATCCTCGCTGTGGGTGCCTCCGCGGGCGCGGCGCTGCTCGTGCTGCTGTCGCTCCTGCTCACGCTGCAGTCGGCCGTCTGCCTGATGGCGACGCTCTACGTCTGGGAGGAGCGGCGCGCGTCCGCCGGCGGCCGCGTACCGAGGCCTTTCGCGACGCCACTCCAGCGATTCACCCTGGTGCTGACCGCCGACCATGACGCGGCCGCCGTCGAGGCCGCGCTGCACCGCATGGTGGCCGTGCGCTACCCGCGCGAGCTGGTCCAGCTGCTGGTGGTCGTCGCGGCCGCCGACACTGGCACGATCGCCAGCGCCCGGGAGACTCTCGCCGCCCTGGCGCGCCAGGGCAGCCGCAACGTCCGTCTGCTCATCGCCGGCGACCCACCGTTCACCAGGCCGCACGGGCTCAACGTCGGCCTGCGTGCCGCCACAGGCGACATCGTCGGCGTCTTCGACTGCGGCGACGAGCTTCATCCTGACATCCTCAACGTCGTCAACTCGGTGGTCGCCCGCGAGGGCGCCGCCAGAACGCCGGTCCTCCACTGCGGGTCGCTGCCCACGCGCGGCACCGACCCGTGGTTCTCCCTGCCGACCGTGGTGGAGGGCTTCTTCTGGTCCTGGAGCCGCAGGCACCAGCAGGCAGCTGTCGGCGTCGTGCCGCTGGCTGGCGGCACGGTGTTCATCCAGCGTGACCTGCTGCGGCGGATCGGCGGTTGGGACGAGCGCTGCTCGGCCGAAGACGCCGACCTGGCCCTCCGCTTGACCGCCGAGCGCGTGCCTGTCCGGGTGCTGGCGGACGCGGAGTACGCGACGCGCCGGCCAGTTCCGGCCACGGTGGCGCAGCTCATGCGCCAGCGCACGGGCCGGGACCAGGGCTTGCTGCGCCTTGTCGCAACGGGCGCCTGGCAGCGGCTGCCATCCTGGCCGCAGCGCCTGGTGGCGCTGGCCGCGCTCGTCTCGCCTCTCGTGCTGCCGCTGGCGCTGCTGTACGTGGCCGTCGGCCTGTGGCTGATGCTCAGCGCGAGCATGAACTCAAACGTAGGCGTGAGCGTGAGCAGCGGGCCACCGGTGGCCGTGGTCCTAGTGGGCAGCCTACCGCTCTACGCCGCCCTGGTGCAGCTGCTGGTTCAGATTCTTGGCCTGCGCGAGCTCGCCCGAGTCACCGGCCTGCCAGCCGGCCCCGGGCACGTCGTCAGGCTGGTCGCCGCTTCTCTGCCGTACCAGGGTCTGCTCGCGCTCGCGGCAGGACGGGCGACCTGGCGCGCCCTGCGGGACAGGACTGTCTCGCGGCCCACCATCCAGCGGCAGGCGCCCGGCGCCGCTGCCGGGGGTGCGGCAGCCCGTGGTGGCCACCGGCGGCCGCGGCTCGCCGTCGGCGTCCTGGCCGAGCGCTGGCCCGTGCCGCGGGCCGAGACGGCGCTGCTGCTGCTGCTGCTGACGGTCGCGCTACTGGCGCACGGCGTCAACCTGTTCGACTCCGTCGCCGCCAGGGACGACGAGGGCATCTACACCGCTCGCGCCTGGGCGGTGCTGCGGGAACACCGCCTGGCCCCGGCCACGGGCGGGTACGACCACGCGCCGGCCGGCTGGCTGCTGCTCGCGGGCTGGATGGCGGCCACGGGCGGTCCGCTGGCCTTCGGCGGCGCGCTGGACAGTGGGCGGGTGTGCATGCTGGCGCTGCACCTGGGGACGGTCGTCTTGCTGTACCGGGTGGCGCGCAAGCTGGGCTGCGGGCCGGTGGCGACTGCCCTGGCGTGCCTGCTGTTCTCCCTGTCGCCGCTGGCGGTCTTCTACCAACGCCTGGTGCTGCTGGACAACGTCATGCTGTTCTGGGCGCTGCTGAGCCTCGACCTTGTCCTCGACAACCGGCGTCGGCTCAGTCAGCTGGCGCTGGGGGGCGCCTGCTTCGGGCTGGCCTGCTTGAGCAAAGAGACGGCGAGCGTGCTGGCGCCGGCGCTGCTGCTCATCGTGTGGCAGCAACGGCGGGGGCAGCAAGAGCGTGTCGCTCTCGCGAGCTGGCTGGCGCCGCTCCTGGTGGTGCTCAGCTGGTACCCGCTCTACGCGGCGCTCGAAGGGCAGCTGCTGCCGGCGGGCCAATGGGTGCTGCCGCTGATGCGCGGTTGGGTCGCCGACGGCGCGTCGGCGGCGGCGGCGGCGCGGTGGTCTCAGCTGCTCGGCCTTGGCGGCCTGGTCGATGGGGACAACGGGCTGTGGCAGCTGGTGCAGTGGGACTGGTCGGCGCGCGACCCGGTGCTGGTCGTCGGCGGGGTGCTCGCGACCGGGGTCAATCTGGTCCGCGGCGGCGCGCTGCGCACGGTGCGCGACCCGCGCGCGCTCGTGGCAGGCTTCCTGGCGCTCCTGCCGCTGCTCTACCTGGGCCGCGCCGGGGCCGTCCGCGACTTCCACGTTCTGGCAGCGCTGCCCTTCCTGTGTCTGAGCCTGGCGGTTGCGCTCGCGCCGCTGCTGGCGCACCTCCGCGGCACGTGGGCCGCGGCCGTCGCGGCCGTGGTGGTCGGCGCGCTCGCCGCGGGCTACTGGGAGGCGGGCACGCTCCAGCCGCTGTACGCGCAGCGCCCGGGCGCGGCTGCCCGGGCGGCAACCGCCTGGATCAAGCAGAACCTCCCGCCCGAGAGCCGCATCCTCACGCCGGGCTATCTCTGGACGGACCTCCACGAGCCGAGCGCGGACGGGCCCGGCTTCCCCCGCGCCGACACGGGCTGGACCGCCGCTAGCGACGCCGCCGTGCCCGCCGGCGCCGCCCCCGACGACTGGCACGCCGCGGACTACGTCGTCGTGGCTCCGCCGGCGGAGTCGCATCTGACCATGGCTGTGAACATGCCACAGGCCGGCGGCGCCCACCTGGTCAGACGGTGGCAACAGGATGGCGCGGCGCTCGAGCTGTGGCGGGTTGGCGGATCAGGCGCCACCGCGAGCGCGCTGCCGGCCCGCAGCGCCGAGTACATGGTGCGCCGCTTCGAGCGCGCCGGCGCATACGTCGCGGCGGACGGCTCGGTGTCAGCCGAGGGCCAGGCCAACGCGCTGTTGCGCGATGTCTGGTCAAACGACCGCGCCGACTTCGACAGCACCTGGGGTTGGACCGCCGCGCACATGCTGCGCGCCGACGGTCTGCCGGCCTGGCTGTGGCGGAGCGGCGCTATCGTTGACCCCCACTCTGCCTCGGACGCGGACGTCGACCTGGCGCTGGCGCTGCTCATGGCCGGCCGCCGCTGGCGCGAGCCAGCCTGGGTGCAGGCAGGAACACGGCTCGTCCAGGCGATCTGGCAAGGCGAGGTGGTGATCGTGGCCGGAGCGCCGGTGGTCGCGGCGGGCGAGTGGGCGGCGGACGCCCGCCCGGCGCTCGTCCCGGTCAACCCGAGCTACTTCGCCCCGTACGCCTACCGCGTTTTTCAGGAGGTCGACCCCGGGCACGATTGGTCGGCCGTGATCGACGCGGGCTACCGGACGCTCTTCGCTCTGTCGCAGGCGCCCCTTGGTGGGGGACAGTCGGCCCTTTTGCCGCCCGACTGGGTGGGGCTGGACCGCGGCACTGGGGAGGCTGCTCCCCTGCCCATGGTCGGCAAGAGGGACATGACCGTGTACGGCTATGACGCCCCGCGCACCTTCTGGCGTGTGGCGCTCGATCTCCGCTGGACTGGCGACCCGCGGGCCGCCGCGTATCTCCGCCAGGCGGACCTTCTGCGTCGCGAGGTGAGCCTGCGGGGCGCGCCTGGCGCCTGCTACACCCACGCGGGCGCGCTCGTGGACGACCGCCCCAGCATGGTCGGCACCGCGGGGGCTCTGGCGGCGCTGCTGACGCTCGATCCCGAGGCGGCCGACGCGCTCTATACCGCGCAGGTGCTGGGCAGCGCGGAGGGCGCCGCGTGGGCAGACCGCGCCGACCTGTACGATCAATCGTGGGGGTGGTTCGCGGCGGCACTCTACGCCGACGCCCTCCCCGATCTCTGGCACGCCGCGTGATGCTACGTCGAGTCATAGGCCTGCATCCTGCGGATGGATCTGTCGGGCGGGACCGTGCAGCACACCGAGAACACCGGGGACATCGACGGCGCCCTCATGCGGGCGATAGCGGCGGGGGACCAGGCAGCCCTCGCGGAGCTGTATGACCGCCACGCATCAGCCGTCTACGGCATGGCCATGTCCCTCCTGCGCGATCCCGCGCTGGCCCAGGACGTGAGTCAGGAGGCGTTCGTGCGGGTGTGGACGCGCGCCGGCACGTTCGACGCTGGACGCGGCAGCACACTGGCGTGGCTCCTGTCGGTGACGCGCAACCTGGCGCTGGACGAGCTGCGCCGCCAGCGACGCGGGCTCGAACGCGTTGAGCGGCTGGCGCGCGAAGCCGGCCTGTCGGTCGCGGGCCAGGTGGAGGCGCTGCTGCACCGGGGGTGGCAGTCCGAGCGCGTCCTGGACTCCCTGTCCGACCTGTCGGCGCTCCAGCGCGAGACCGTCGAGCTGGTGTACTTCCAGGGGTACACGCTGGTCGAGGTGGCCGAGCGGCTTGGGGTCGCCGTGGGAACCGTCAAGTCGCGCCTGCACTCCGCGCTGGTGGCTCTGCGAGCCTCGCTCGACCAGGACACCAGCATCGCGGGCACGGTACCGTGCTGAGGAGCCACTGATGGCGGCGGACGACCCCGGGGCAAGGGCCGAGCCGATCCCGCCGACCACGTGCGACGGGGTCGGCCAGGAGGAGATGGCCTACGTCTGGGGAGCCCTCGAGGCCGATGCCCGCGCGCGGATCGACAGCCACCGGGCCGAGTGCCGCGCCTGCGACGCGCGGCTGGCGGCCGCTGAGCGCGTGATAGCCCACGTCGACCAGGCGCTGCCGCGCGTAGCGCCGCCTCCAGAGCTGCGCGCCCGCCTGCTCCGCGAGATCGGGCGCCTGGAGCAGCCGTCAGCGCCCACGGCGGCGTCCGCCACTCCGGCACCGGTACCGGTACCGGTACCGCCCCGCCAGGGGGCCGCTCCTGGGCCAGCGCATCCGGCCACGGCGCGCCCGTCGCTGGACGGGACACGTCCCCGACTCGCGCGGCAGACGGCGGGCTCGCCCCGCTGGGTGCGCCGCCCCCACCGCGTCCCGCGCTTCTTCGCGGGTGTGGCGACGGGACTGGCCGGTGCCGCCTGTGCGCTGGCGCTCGCCTGGCTGCTGGTAGTGCGCTCCGACCTGTCCGGGCTGCTGCTTCCGAACCAGTCCGAGCTGACCGGGACGGATCCGACCAGCAACTTCCCGGTCAACCTGTCAGACGTCGCGCGGCCGGCCGCCCACACGCTCCTCGACCTTCGGCCGCCGGCCGGCTCGGCTCGCGGCGTGCTCATGGTCGACCCGGATGGGACGGGCGGCGTTCTGCTCGTGCACGATCCTGGCGCGCCCCCAGGCGCGCGGTACGAGGTCTGGCTGACACGAGGCGCAGACCGCGTGCAGGTCGGCGCGTTGACGCTGGACGCGCGCGGCATTGGCTCGTACGTTCTGCCCGACCCCTTGCCTCTGCCCCACCCGCAGCGCATCGAGGTAGACCCGACTGGTGAGGGGTCCCCGTTGTCAGCGGACTTCTGACCCGGTGGTGGCGGCGCGAAGCCGGTCGCGCTGCAGGGTCGCGTAGCGGGCCGCCGCGTCGCCCAGCGACGGCTCCTGGTCGGCTGGGCCAATCGCCTCGACCGCGGCGACGACGGCGCCGACACGGAACAGGTGGCTGATGCTGACCGACGGCGGCGAGCCTGGGTCGCCCTCGCTCAGGCGGCGACCGCGCCACGAGGCGCCGTCCGTCCCAAGGGCAGCGTACGGCTCGAAGACTACCCCGCCCGCCGCGGCTTCCTGGCGCAGCTGCTCGACGCCGGCGTCAACCAGCGCGGCGCTCTGGGCGGCGAACAGGGAGAAGCCAGCGCGGCGATCGACGCCGTTAGCCTGGTTCGCATACTCCACCTCGTACACCGCGAGCTCGGCGGTCGAGCCTTCGGTCGACTGCCTGGTGGTCGTCCACGCCTCGCCAAGGTCGGCCGCCGGTACAGCCCATGCTTGCGGATCAGCCAGCCCCGTCGGGGAGGCGCTGGCTGGGACGGATGTCTGGGGGACGCCGGGCGTGAGCAGCGCCAGCGTACCCGGCCGCAGGGTGCTGAAAGGCGAGCGCTCGCCGCGGCCCGCCGGAGCGAGCAGCGCACGAGCGAGGCCCACGCCGGCCACCGCCAGCAGGGCCGCGAGGAGCAGTGCCACGAAAGGCCGCGCGGACGGGAGACCGCGCCGGTTCTGTCCTTGTTCTCGTCCACGTCCACGTCCACGGCCACGCGGGGGGATGCTCCCTGGCGGGACAGGTGCTGCCGCGGGCCTCTCCGGAGCGGGGGCCTGCCTGGCAACCGGCGGTTCACGGACGGTGCCACTCTGGACGGCCGCGGCCAGCGCGGCCAGCAGCTCCGCCCCGCTGGCGAAGCGGTCCTCCGGCTCCTTGGCCAGAGCGCGCAGCAGCACAGCCTCGACCGCCGGCGAGAGACGCGGGTTGAGCCCGCGCGGGGGTGGCAGCGGATCCTGGACGTGCTGAAGTGCCACCGCCAGCGGCGTCCCGCCGCGGTACGGCACCCGGCCGGTCAGCGCTTCGAACAGCACCACGGCGAAGGCGTACAGGTCGGCCCGCCCGTCGACCGGACGATCGAGCATCTGCTCTGGCGCCATGTAGGCCGGCGTGCCCAGCGTGGCCCCCGTCTGGGTGAGGCCGAGCTCGACGTCCTCGCCCTGCGCCAGGGTGGCGATGCCAAAGTCCGTGATGAAGACGCGGTATCCGGCGGGGAAGTCGTCGGTTGGCTCGAGCAGGAGGTTGTCAGGCTTCAGGTCGCGGTGGATCACGCCGAGCCGGTGGGCGTAGTCGAGCGCCGGCAGCGCCTGCTGCGCCAGCTCGAGCGCCTCCCGCACCGCCCAGCCGGGTCGAGTGGGCCCCTCCGCCCGCAAGCGCTCCTTGAGCGAGCCGCCGCGAACCAGGCGCATCACCAGGTACAGGAGCCCGCTCTCCTCGCCGAACCCGTACACCGGGAGGATGTGCGGGTGCTCCAGTCGGGCTGCGATCCGCGCCTCGCGGTAGAAGCGCCCTATCAGGCCCGCCTCCTGGCTCAGGTGTGGCCAGAGCACCTTGATGGCCACACGCCGCTGAAGCGCCGCCTGGTCGGCCTCGTACACGGCGCCCATGCTGCCCGCGCCGAGCCGGGCGACAAGGCGATAGTCGCCGCGGCCGAGCGTCCGCCCAATGAGCTGCTCCATGGCCTACCGCTGCCCGCCCCAGGCCGCGCCGCGCAGCGACACGGCCGACCCGGGCGCGGGCGGGGCCGCCGGCCTAGCTCGGGAGAGTAAATTCAAGCTCGACGAAGCCCGCCCGGATGACGTCGCCATCCGCCAGCCGTGCCGTGCGCACCGGCCGCCCGTTGACGAATGTGCCGTTGTTGGACCCGAGATCCTCCAGCACGTAGCCCTGGTCCTCCCAGCGGACCTGGAAGTGCCGCCGCGACACGGTCCGGTCGCGCAGCTGCACGTCGGTGGCGGGGCTCCTGCCGGCAACGACGACGCGTCCGTCCAGCTCATACTCCCGGTCGCGGCTCGACCCGCGACGCTCGCGCAGCCGGCCGCGCCTCCGCTCCGGCGCATCCGGCGCCAGCGGGACTGCGTCGAGGTCCGGGCCGCCGACGAAATCCAGCATCGCGCCGATCCGGTTGATCAGGAACGGGTGGGACGAGCCGAGCTGGCTGACGAACCCCTCGACGCGGCCGACCCCGGTGCGCAAGGCCGCCGCCTGCTGAGCCAGGTCGTTCAGGTTGACGTGCTGGTACAGCGTCGGCCCCACGCTGATCTTGAGCTGCGCCGAGATAGCCTTGCTCAGACGCCCGCAGGCGATGATCCCGGCGCGGTCGGCGCTCATCTCTTTGCTCCTCCCCCACCACAGGAACACGATGTCGCGCAGGCCGGCCACGACGTTGATCGGGAAAGGCACAGCGATGCCGCGCGTGTCGAGGCCGCCGAGCAGGACGCCGAGGCGCGTGTGGCCCAGCTTGATGTGCGCCATCTCATGCCCGAGCACACTCTTCAGCTCCCCCTCGTCCAGCGCGTCCACCAGCGCGGAGTTCAGCACCACGACGTACGGCTCGCGGAAGCCCGAGGCGACGGCGTTGATCACGGGGCTCTGCGCCACGAACACCCGGGTACGCGGCATGGCGAACCGCGCGCGCAGCTCGGCCACCATCGCGTACAGATGGGCAAACTGGGTTGGGGTCACCTCGGCCGCTCCGGCCAGCTGCTGCGCGACGTTCAGACGGGTCACCACCGCGGTGAGCAGGAGAACCCCGACGAGCCCCACCCCGACCGCCGGCGCAATCGTGAACGCCAGCGCCATGGTGAGCACGACGACGACCAGGGCGATCAGCAGCCCGCGGATTTCGGAGGGGTGCCGGTAGGCTGTCAGGTTGGCGTCGTCGAACGTCGGCGCGGCCACCGAAGGTCCGCGGGCAAACGCGCGCAGCGCGGTGTTCGTCCCAAAATCTCTATCTCTATCACTATCTCTATCCGGATAAGGCTCGGGGGCCGGGTCGCGGAGTGCCATGGCAGGTCGGCAAGGGCCGTACTGGCTGGAAGTGCAAGTTCTAAACCACGGCAGCGTTTTACAGCGTTTACAATGACGGTCTCGGCATGCTCCTTGCGATGGTTGCAGCAGTGACCCGAGTGTGGCGTCCCCGCTTCAATTCCGCCACCGGCTGGGCGTTGCGCGTGACAGGAGTCGCGGCGCTCGCCATCGGCGGCGTCGCCGCCGGCCGCGGCGTGGTGGCGGTGAGCGCTGAACGCGCCGCACCGGCTGCCCACGCCAGCGAGAGCGGCGCCAGGTCTGCGCCCGCGTTTGCCTCGACGATCCGATCCTGGGTAGCGCCCGCCACCACCACAGGCAGCGCCGCGGCGGGGCCTGCCGCCGTGGCAACCGCGTACACCGTGGCAGTTGCCGGGAGCCGCTCGGACGTGGCCCCCTCCTTTGCTGCCCAGACGGACGATGGCGCACGTGGCGCCAGTCTGCCGAGGATCGACGTGCCAGCCTCGGTGGTCCAGCTCGTCCCCGCCGCGACAGCGGCCGCGGCAACGCCGCCGGTGCAGGTGCCATCCGCTACCCCCGCGCCGGCCACCGCCCAGGCCGAGCCGGCCGTTCCTCCGGTATCGTTGGCCGCCGAGTCGGCTAGCCCAGACGACGCGGTCCGCAGCTTCTACGCCCTCCTCGAGCAAGGCGATTTCGATAACGCCACGGGGCTGTGGACCGCGCACATGCGTGGCGCGTACCCGCCGGCGGAGAACATCTACGGCCGCTTCGCGCGGACGCAGGCCCTGACGGTCCGTCGCGCCGACGTCGTCGCCCTCGACGCCGCCGCTGGGCGGGCGACCGTGGCCGTCGATCTGACCGAGGTGGTCGGCCCGCCGGCCGCCACCCGACGGTACGTCGGCACGTGGCAGGTGGTCCGCGGGCCGTCCGGCTGGCTCCTCGATCAGCCGAACTTGCAGCCGAGCTAGACGGGCTCGATGGGGCCGACCGAGGACCCCGACGCCGTCGCGCGGGAGGTCGCCGCTCTTGCCGATCGGTTCGCCTCGCTGGGGCGACGCCTCGCGGACGTCGCCAGGGAGCTAACGGAGGGCGGCGCGCCACCGAGCGTCGAGGTCATCGACGAGCTGGACGCATCGCGGTCCCAGCTGGCGGACGCCAGGCGGCGCGTGGTGGACGTGGCCCGCGCCATGGAAGTCCCGGCCATACCGGCCCCTGAAGAGCTGGCCTCTGTCCAGGCGCTGCGCAGCCTCCTCGAGGCCGCGATCCAGGCGGGCGAACAGCGGGCGGCGCGGGACGCCAAGCAGCGCGCCCTGGCCGTGCTCGAACGCATCGACGATCTTCGCCACCGTGACGACCCCCGGTTTGCCGCGCTGGTCGCGTGCCAGGCGGCGGCCGCGCAGCTGCACGCCGTGCTCGCGGCCGTGGAGTGGCCAGCCTCGCACGGCGATCTCACGGCGCTCGCGGAGGGCCGCCACCCGCTGGCCTACCTGCTGGAGTTCGTGGAGCGCCAGGACACGCTGGACGATGCGCGTTGGGAGCAGCTCGAGGATGCGCTGGTGGCGGCATTCGGTCGTCCCCTGGCGGTGGCGGCGGCGCGCGGCAGGCTGACCGTAGGAGTAGCTGTACCGCGGCCCACGCCGGCGCCACTCGCCGAGCCGGCCCTTCACGGCGACTGGGGCGACGAGTGGCCGACCGTCACCATCGAACGACCCGCCGAGCCAGCCCCCACCTCGGCCGCCCCACGGCTCGCCGGTGGCGAGGAGCACGTCGCGTGTCTCCAGGCGCTGCTCTGGGATGCCCTGGGCCAGGACCGTGTCGGCATCGCCTTCCACCTGGCCACCCACCTGGAGGAGGAGCACCCGGACCCGGACGCGGACAGAACGCCGCGCCTGCCACCGTGGCTGCTGCGCGCGGTCGCGCTGGGGCGCCACGTCCGCCATGCCAACGGCGACGTTGCCCTGCTCCTCGGGGAGGACTTCGCTCGGGTCGCGGCGGGGGATGCGCCGATCAACGCCGGCGACGGGGACGAGGGTCGCGCCGCTCGCCTGGTGCTGGCTGCCGCGGCGTTGCGGCCGGCCCTGGTGGCCCCGGACACCGCCGCCTGGAGCGTGCTGCGGCTGCTGCGCCAGGAGGACGGAGCCCCGTATCTGACCCGGTACTGCCAGCTCGTCGCCGACTACGGGCAGGGACACCCCCCGCTCGGGCAGGACCTACCGGCGCTGGACCCGGCGGCCTGGCGAGACACGCTCGAGGACCTGTTGCGCGAGATCGGCGCCTGGCGGGTGCGCGTCCTTGGCCTCCGCACGCCGTTTCCGCCGGCGACGGCCGTGTGGCGGCAGTGGCTGCGGCCCGATGGCCTCATCCACTCTCTCCTGCTACCCCTGACGGTGGATCCCTGGGGCCTCGATATGGCGCGGGGATTGGTCGAGCGACTGTCCAACGAGGCGCAAATACGATGGGAGGTAGCGGAGACGGATCGGCGGGTGCTCGGCCGCCGCGTCGGCCCGGACATCGAGGCCCGGCCGGCGGCCCTGCGCGAGCTGCGGCGGCGGGTACGCGAGGCGGTGGGATTCGCGCACCGCTGGATCGCCCTGCAGGAGAGTCGGCCGGGCCGGGCGGAGGATGAGGCGCGGCGTCAGACGCGGCGGCTCAGCGAGAGCTTGCACGAGCTGCGAGCGAGCGTCGCCGACGAGGTAGCCGCGCTGTGCAGTCCGTCAGCCTCGCCGCCACTGCGCGCCGCCGGGACGCAGTGCCGAGTCGCCCTCGAGAGCGTCGATCGTCTTCTGGCCGAGGGGTTTGGTCGCCAGGAGGAGCCGTTGCCAGCGCGCATCCTCCACGCCGACCTCCTGCGGGTGCCGGGCGCTCTGCTCGACGCCGATTGGCAGCCCAGGCAGAAGGACGACGAGGCGGTGACAGAGGGGCTCCAGGAGGTGCTGGCGTCCCGGGAGGAGGCACGGGATTGGCGCCGCGCTTTCGATGGCGCGGTGGCGGCGCTCGACCACCGTGCCTCCGGCCAGATCATCGACTATCTCGATCTCGATCCAGACCGAGATGGAGCTGTAGATAAGACCAGCGAAGGCAACGGGGAGCTCAACCTCGATGAGCTGCGGTCGATCCGCGCGCAGGCCCTCCAGCGCTGTCGCGAGGCGCTGGCCCACGCGGTCGCGGCAACCCGTGGCGCCATCGACAGCGCCGCTGCCCACGGGCTCCTGACCGAGAGCGAGCGTGGCCGTTTTTCAGACCGGACGGAGCGCGTCGCCCTGGCCCTGCCCGCGACGCTGCGCTTTGCGCCGCCGCACCAGGCGCTTCGGGACGTGCGGGAGGAGCTCGGCGAACCGCCCAGGCTGGCGCAGGCGGCTATTGCCGCTGGGCGGGAGGACGGTGACGAGGTCGACGGCCGCGGCCGGGAGCGCGCCGAGCTGGAAGCCATGGACGGCCCGTGTCTCCTCTTCGGCGGGCCCCACATGGGCGCGTCGACCCTGCTGCGCCAGATCGCGCGTGACCGCCACGCGCCAGCCCGCGGCGATGTGGCCGTCTGCGTTGATCTAGCCCCTGGGGCCGCGGGTGAACTTCAACCGCCCGCGGAGCGCCTGTGGCGGGTGACCCAGCGCGAGTTGGCGCTCGCCGGCGTGATCGCGCCGGAGAACGCGGCCGCGGGGTCGCCGCATCCCGACGCCATTGTGCACGGGATCGACCGGTGGTTGCGCGCCGATCCGGCACGGCGACTCCTGCTGCTGATCGACGAAGCGGACGGGCTGCTCGAAGGGGAAGCTGGAACCACGTCGGACTCTAGCGACAGCGACAGCGACAGCTTGCCCACCGGCGCGCGCTGCGCGGAGCTCATGGCGCGCCACCGCGGCCGCTGCAAGGTGGTGGTCGCCGGCCGGCAGGTTGTGCAGCGGGTCGCCAAACACGCCCAGCACCCGCTGGCGCGGGCCGGCTCCCTCCGGCTCGGTCCGCTCCTCGACGATGGCGGGTGGCGCGCCGCGCGCGCTCTGGCACAGCGCCTGGTGGCGGACGCCGGCTGCCGCTTCGAGACGACCGACCTGCTCGACCGCGTCCTGGCACGCGCCAACTACCGACCCGGGGGGATCCGTCGCTACTGTGAGCTGCTGGTCAGCCGCGCGTCAGACGGACGCATCACCAGCGAACAGGTGGACGCTGTGGCGAGCAGCCGGGAAGGTCGCGACATCCTGGCAGCGCCCCTGCTCGCGGCGGCTCTCGATCCGCGGTACGACGTGATCGCCCGGAGCCTCGCCCTCGACTACTGGGATGCGCCCGAGGAGGCGGAGGTCAGCGGCGACGGGGTGCCGAGAGCCTCGCTGTCGGCGGAGGCGGCCGCCTGGTGGGGGCCCGGCTTCCGCCACGACCCGCCGAACGACTGGGCCGAACTTTTCGACGAGATGGTCGGGCTGGCCGTGCTGCGCCCCGCTGGCGCCGACAGCGTCGCGCTGGATTGCCCGAACCTCGTGCCCTACCTGGGGAGCGAAGACGAGCAGGTGGCGTGCCTCCTGGAGCTCGGGACTGGCGTCGCCCCGGCGGCTAGCCAGGGGGAGCGCTGAGGTGGCGAGCTGGCATCGTCCGCGCCCACATTGATCCAGGATCCAGGGGCAGGCGGAGACGGAGGGGAAAAGATTGTTTGGCGCGCCCGACGAGCCACCCGTAAGCTCCCGTGGGAGTCACGGCGTGAGGCGAGCGACCATTGTCGCGGTGTTGGCGCTTCTGGTCATGGGCCCCGTGGGGGCCGGCTGTACGCAGGCCCTGGCGGGCGAGGCTGGAGCTGTGCCGGCGCTGGTCCGCCAGGTCACCGCCAACGACAGCGAGATAGGCGTCACCGACCCGTCCGCGAGCGACACGCTCGACGTGAGAGTCGCCGTCACCAACACATTGCCGACAGCCATGGCGACGCAGGGGCCACCGCCGGGCTACGTGTACCAGCCAGGCGAGAGCTACCTGGATCCGCGGTTTGCCCAGCAGCCCGGCCGGTGGCGCGTGGCTGTCGGCCCAGCGGGGCTCGAGGCCAGCGAGCTGCCGTACCGGTGGGGCCTGGGTAACGACCTGTCTGCCGGGGCGAGCACGATCGTGACCGGCCGCGTCAAGCTCGCGCCGGGCCGCGAAGCGACCACGTTCGTCGCCGTCCTGCTCCAGGAGCCGCCCAAGTTGGCGCACGTCGGCTCCCGGTGGGGTCTCATCGCGGCAGCGCCCGACAACCGGGCCATCGTCGTCGTCGACGTCGCGACCCTGTACGGGGGGCCGTCCTCGACCTCGGAGGTGGTCGACCAGGCCATGTACGGGACCGAGGTCCGGCTGCTGGAGCGCAGCGGGAGCTGGCTCAAAGTGCAGCTGCCGGACCGGCGGCAGGGCTGGCTCGCGGACGACTGGGTCGTGGCCGCGGCCACGTAGCGAGCGAACCGCGGCGCGCCCGGCAGCGTATTCCCGTCGATATACCGCCGCGGAGGTCTCAGAGATGCTCCCCTCGTGCTCGCACGCGTGCGCCGGCCGTGCCCGCCTCTGACATGGACGGGAGGCAGCCTACCGTTGTAGGCATAAGCGCGCCTTCGCGCTCGGAGAGCCCGCGCCGCGGCACCATCCTGGTCGCCGGCAGCGACAGCGACCTGGTCGATCTGCTCGTCTTCGCCGTAAAGCAGGCGGGGCACACGGCTCTGGCTGCGCAGGACCCCGCCAGCGCCCGCCGGCTCCTGGCGACGGGACGACCGGACGCGGCGGTGGTCGACCTTGGCTCGCCGGTTGGCGACGGCCGGCGGCTCTTGCGGGAGCTGCGCCGTTCCCGACTGCCCGTGCTGGTGGTCGCGAACGACCGCGCGATCGACGGGGTGGCGTCGGGGCTGTGCGCCGACGACTACTTCGTCAAACCGTTCAGCCCACGCGCGCTGCTCGCGCGTCTTGGCGAGCGGATCGGCGTGGCGAACGGGGACAGCTACTCGGGCGCGGGTGAAGCGGCGGCAGCGGCCGCTGACTGCTCGCGGCAGCTAATCCAGTGGCGCTAGATCGGCGGCTCGGTAGATGCCGCCCTCGTCCCCGGACTGCACAGTGTCCCGGTCCATAGGGTCACTCATGGGTTCGGGCAGGAACTCCACCTGGTAGCGGTCCTGACCGAGCTCCGCGACAATCCGGGCACGACGCCCCGAGGTCCGCACGGTTACCGTGTCTCCAACGTCCATCGGCGTCTCCTCTACACTCGCGGCGAGCCGTCCGGGTGGGCCCGCCAGCGGGTCGGACTGCCCAGGATTGCTGCTTTTGTCACGGAGAGGATAGCCGCCGTCTGAGCGCTCGAACTAGTCGCCGTCATTTGACGCCGTCTGGCCATGCCACTAGGGTGATCTCTCATGCTGCCAGCACAACGGCTTCAGGCGCCAGGCGCTATCGTCTTCGGAGCCAGTAGCGGGATCGGGCGCGCCACGGCACGGGCGCTTGCCCAGGGCGGGGTCGCGGTTGCGCTCGCCTCACGTGACGAGCAGGCGCTCCGGCGCCTGGTCCAGGACATCGAGGCCGACGGCGGGCAGGCCGTGGCCATTGCGACGGACGTGGCCGTCCGTGAGCAGGTCGACCGGGCCGTGAGCGCCGCCCTCCAGCGTTTCGGGGACGTCGGACTCGTGGTCAACAGCGCTGGGATCAACATCCCGAACCGCCGCATCTCCCAGCTTGGCCAGGCCGACTGGGATCGGATCATCGCGACCAATCTCACGGGCGCTTTCAACACGACCCAGGCGAGTCTGCCGCCGCTCCGGGACCGCGGCACCGGGCTGATCATCCAGGTGTCCTCCATCTCGGGCCGCGTGGGCGACCGCTCAGGCCCGGCGTACCAGGCCAGCAAGGCGGGGATTCTGGGGCTGTGCCAGGGGGTCATGTACGAGGAGCGGCACAACGGCATCCGCATCAGCGCCGTCATGCCCGGGCTGGTCGACACCCCCATCCTGAAGAACCGCCCCGTCATGCCACCGCCCGAGGAGCTGGCACGCGCCCTACAACCAGAGGACGTCGCTGCCGCGTGCCTGTTTCTCGCCTCCCTACCCCCGCGCGCCTACGTCCCCGAGATCATCGTCCTGCCAAGCCGCTTGCCGCCGGAGGCGTGAGCCTTTGCGGGAGCATGCGGCCAGAGAAGATGCCGCAAAACCGTCGCGTTAACGACGCTAATCGGTTGATCCAGCTGACCCCGACCGACGTAAAGTGCAGTGCCCGGAGTCGGACAGGTGGACCTAAGGAGGATACAGGGCGGGTCGACCAGGCTCGACATCCGAGGCTGCCAACTACGTACGGAGGGTAAAAGGATGCGCATAGCTCCGTTATCGATTCTTGCAGCCCTGTTCCTGTTCGCGGGGCTGGTGTCTGGCGTGAGCGCCTCTGACGGGTGGTGCGACACGGACCCGATTCTGGTCGTAACCACCCCTGGTGGGTCACATGTCCCGCTCTACGTCAACACCGGCGCTCGCGGTACCCAGCACCTGCCTGCCGCGCAGCTGGCCGAGATAGGCTACACGGCCAGGCCGACGGCCGATGGACGGTCCACGAACGTAACGGTAACCGTGGTCGTCCCGAACGACGCTCTCAGCTCCCACTTCCGGACACGCGCGGGGGTAAGCACCCTCCCGTTCCAGACGGGAACCGTGTACGCGCACACGCTGGGTTACAGTGGTCAGACCATGACGATGCACTTCGTCTTGCCGGAGAAGTAGCGGCGTTTCGCCGCTCCGCGCTGGTCACACGTCTTATCGTCTCTCGCCGTCAGCATGCCGAGGCAGCGCTGCCCGGACGGTCGGCCACCGCTGCCGACCCCGGACCGCCACTGCCTCGGCATCCCGCTACGCGATCAAGAGCCAGCTAACGCTAGCGTTAACGTTGTCCGTCGCGCTCCTGTGAGCCGAGCGGAGCCCAGGCTAGCGCAGAGCGCCTGGCAGGGGGGCCGGCTCGAGGAACGCCTCGTCGACGAAGCACCAGCCCCAGTCTTCCCGCGGCTCGAACGACTGCATGAGTGGGTCCCGCGTCTGCTGATAGTGCTGGCTGGCGTGCTTGTTCGGCGAGCTGTCGCAGCAGCCCACGTGGCCGCACGCCAGACAGAGCCGCAGGTGTACCCAGCGGCCGCCGGTCCGCAGGCACTCTTCGCAGCCGTTCGGCGTGCGCGGCGCCACGTCCCGTACCTGGTCGAGGTGCGTGCAGATCGTCCCGTTCATCTCTGTCATCTCCTCGGGTCCCCGCTATCGTGCAGCGTGGTCTGACTCGTGCGTTGCTGCCCTATCGAACGGACGGGTCCGGGCGGTATTCCCGCCGTCGGCGGCCGTGGCTCGGCACGCGTGGGAACCAACGCGCGGCGGGCGTTGTATTGATTGTTGATAGGGAACTCCAGGAGGAACGTATGGGTCTACTTGATTCGGTACTGGGCAACCCGTCCCAGCAACAGGACTACCAGGACTTCGCCAATCGCTACCAGCAGGGGGCGCCGCACGAGGGGTACACCGACCAGGAGGTGATGCAGCGGTACCAGCAAGTAGCGCCCAACCTGTCGCCCCAGGAGTACCAGGCCGCCAGCGAGCAATCCTACGCGCGCCTCTCGCCCCAGGAGCGGATGCAGTTCGGCCAGTCCCTCCAGCAGCAGGCGCAGCAGGCGGGGGTCACGGGCTTCGGCCCGGCCGCGTCGGCCCAGCAGTATCAGGACCCGCTCTATCTCGCGCAGATGACGTCGCAGGTGCAGCAACAGCAGCCCGGGCTGCTGAGCGGCCTCCTCGGCGGTGGCGGCGGTGGAGCGATGAGCAACCCGCTGGCGAAAGCGGCGCTGGCGGGCATCGCCGCCACCGCTGTCTCACACGCACTGAGCGGCGCTATGGGTGGCGGCGTGCCCGGCGGATCCCGCTACAGGATCGGCAACCTGGCCAGCCGCAAGCTCCTGGCCAACCCGCAGGGCTCCCGCGACAACGGCACCAAGATCATCCAGTGGGACCCGGACGGCGGGGCCGAGCAGCAGTGGATCATCGACAAAGGGCCCCACGGCGGCGCGCGCCTTTTCAACGCGGCCAGCGGCAAGGTGCTCGCGAACCCCCAGGGCTCGCGCGACAACGGCACCGAGATGATCCAGTGGGACCAGGATGGTGGTCCTGAGCAGGAGTGGGGCCTGGAGCCGGGACGCAATGGGGGAGTCGTGATCCGCAACCTGGCCAGCGGCAAGGTGCTGGCGAACCCGCAGAGCTCGCGCGAGAACGGGACCGTCATCATCCAGTGGGACAACGACGGCGGCCCGGAGCAGGAGTGGATCTTCGACCCGCCGCTTCAGTAGTCGGCTCTCGACTAGCAGCGATCTTGGGACGCGGGTAGGCGCGGCCGAGCCCGCGTCCCCGCTCGCCCGGGCACCGCTGGCTTCGGGCACGGTGTCGGTACACTGACGGCGGGCCGCGTGTCGTCTGGGCGCGCGCTGCCCGGTGCCCATGACGACGACCACCGCCGAAGCCGTCTACCTGAGCCACCTGCTCGGAGCGCCTGTCCGCGACCCGGCCGGCCACGCGGTTGGTCGACTCACCGACCTGCTCGTCCCCGTTGAGCTGGACTACCCGTCGGTGACGGCGCTGTGCGTGAAGACGGGCCGCGACACCCGGGCAGTGGCCTGGAACAGCGTCCGGGCGGTCGCCGACGGCGGCGTCGTCCTCGCCGTGGCGCTGGCCGACGCGCCCGCCTTCGAGCGCGGCGATCGCTCCCTCTCGCTCGCCCACCAGGTGCTGGACCGCCAGATCATCGACACGAACGGCGTCAGGGTGGTCCGCGCCAACGACATCCAGCTCGCGCTGCTGGACGGCAGCCTGCGCGTCATGGGGATCGACGTGTCCACGGCCGGGCTGCTGCGTCGTCTGGGGGTCGGCAAGCCGTTCCGGGCCATCGGCATCCGGCCAACGCCGCGCACGATCGCCTGGGAGGATATCGAGCCCGTCGAGACCGGCTCGGACGGCGTGCGCCTGCGCGTGGCCCGCACCGATCTCGCCCGCCTCCGTTCGGCCGACATCGCCGCCATCCTGTCCCAGCTCGACCGCGCCCACAGCGCCGAGGTGCTGGCCCAGCTCGACGACGAGGCCGCGGCCGGGGCCCTGGGCGAGCTCCACGAGGATCTGCAGGTGGGGCTCATCCGCGGCCTGGAGCCGGAGCGCGCCGCTGACATCCTGGAGGACATGGACCCCGACGAGGCGGCCGACCTGCTGGGCGACCTGGCCGAAGAGGAGCCGGAGCGGGCGGAGGACCTGCTCGGCCGCATGGAGCCCGAGGAGGCCGCCGACGTCCGCGACCTCCTGGCCTACGGGGACGACAGCGCCGGAGGGTTGATGACGACCGACGTGATCACCATACCGGCGGACGTGACGGCGGCGCGGGCGATCGAGCTCGTGCGGGCCGAGGCGGCGGAAATGGGCAGCGTGTACTACGTCTACGCCGTGGCTGCCGAGGAGCGTCTCGTCGGCGTGCTGTCCCTGCGCGAGCTCATCGTGGCGCCTCCGGCCGCGCCCATCCGCGAGGTTATGCGCACCGACCTCGTGCTCGCCCACGCGGAAGACCCGGCGGAGGAGGTGGGGCGGCAGATCGCCCGCTACAACCTGCTGGCGCTCCCGGTCGTCGACGCCGAGGGGAGAATCGAGGGGATCGTCACAGTGGACGACGCCCTGGACGTCATGGCCCCCGAGCTGTGGAAGTCTCAGATTCCGCGCCTGTACCGCCGCCGGCGGTAGCCGAGGGACGTCCGATGGAAGGCCCGCCATGTCCCTGTCCACCGAAGCCCCGGGCGCTCCGAGCCACCGCCTCCGGCCGCCGTACCAGCCGCCGCCTCTGGTGCGCCGACTGCTTGTCACGTTGGCGGTCTTCGGCCCAGGACTGATCACGGGCGCCGCTGGCGACGACGCCGGCGGTATCGCTACCTACGCCACCGTCGGAGCCCAGTACGGGTACGGGCTGCTCTGGTCGCTGGTGCTGATCACGCTCTCGCTACTGGTGGTCCAGCTCCAGGTAGCCCGCCTCGGGACCGTGACGGGGAAGGGCCTGGCCGAGCTGATCCGCGAGCGCTTCGGCGTGCGCTGGACCGTGCTCGCCATGCTGGTGCTGCTCGTGGCCAATGGGTCGGTCACCATAGCCGAGTTCGCCGGCATCGCCGCCGCCGGCGAGCTGTTCGGCATCCCGCGCGTGATAGCCGTGCCCGTGTCGGCTCTAGCCGTCTGGGCGATCGTCGTGCGCGGCTCGTACGGCGTCACCGAGAAGGTGTTCCTCGTGCTCTCGTTGGGCCTGCTGACCTACGTGGGCGCGGCGGTTCTCGCGGCGCCGGACTGGGGAGCGGTCACCGTGGCACTTGCCACGCCAGCGGTCCAGTTCGAAGGCGGGTTCCTGGTGACGCTGATTACGCTCGTCGGCACCACGATCACGCCCTACATGCTGTTCTATCTCCAGGCGTCCATCTCGGACAAAGGCGTCGGGGTCCAGGACTACCCGCGCGAGCGCGTCGACGTGGTCGTCGGCTCCGTCCTCAGCGTCGTGATCGCGCTCTTCATCATCGTGTGCACTGGAGCGACTCTCTTCGCTGGCGGCATCCAGGTGAACGCGGCCGAGGACGCGGCGCGGGCGCTCGAGCCGCTGGCCGGCCCGTACGCGAAGGTCCTCTTTGGGGTTGGCCTGTTCGGCGCCAGCATGCTGGCGGCCAGCGTGTTGCCGCTCAGTACCGCCTATGCGGTGTGTGGCGCGTTCGGGTGGGAGCGCGGCGTGTCGGCCTCCTGGTTGGACGCCCCGGTCTTCAACGGTCTGTATACGGCGCTGATCGCGCTGGCGGCGCTCTTCGTCCTAGTGCCGGGCCTGCCGCTCATCCAGGTCATCGTCGCGACACAGACGCTGAACGGGCTGCTGCTGCCCGTGATCCTGGTGTTCCTGACGCAGCTCGCCAGCGACCGCGGCGTCATGGGGAAGTACGCGAACGGGCCGGTCTTCAACGTCCTGGCCTGGGGCACGACCGTCGTGCTGATCCTGCTGACGCTCGCCCTGCTGGGGACCAGCCTCTTCGGCGCCGCCAGCGGCTGAGCGTCAAACCCTATACGCAGGCGTCAGCATTGCGTGCTGAGAGCGCCTTTCAAGACTAGTCGGCCGGCTTTAGCTTTAAATGCGCCGCGGCTCATCGCGAGCGCACCTTACGACTGCGCGTGTCAACGGCGTTAGCCGAGCACGCCGCTGAGGACGAGCCAGCAGCCCAGAGCAGCCAGACCGACCACTTTGAGGAGGCGCACGGCTGCGTCGCTGGGAGCGGTGAGCGACAGCCCGAGAGCCAGGCCCAGCAACAGCACGCCGAAGATCAGATTGGCACCCGCCAGGGCTTGCAGTCCGCGCGCGGTCCCGCCGCGGAGCGCCTCGGTCAGCAGGACGGCTTGAACAGGGCCTGGTGCTCCAGCCAGGGCGAGACCGAGACCGAGGCCAGCGACGGCTGGCACAATCGCTTCGGGCATCAATGCAGCCAGGGGCCAGCTCAACTGGGTAAGGAGAAGTCCGGATGGATGCCATACTGCGAGACAAAGTGGCGCTTGTGACCGGCGGCGGGTCGGGCATCGGCGAGAGTGCGTGCTATGCCCTGGCGAAAGCCGGGGCAGCCGTCGCCGTCGTCGACGTGCGGGACGGGCCAGCTGAGGCGGTGGCGGAGCGCATCCGAGCCGATGGGGGCCGGGCGCTGGCGGCCGCCGCCGACGTCGGCGACGAGGGCCAGGTCAGCGCCGCTGTCGCGCGCACCGTCGAGACGCTTGGTGGGCTCCACGCGGTCTTCGCCAACGCCGGCATCAATGGCATGCAGTGCCCGATCGAGGAGATGACGCTCGACGAATGGTCCGCCACGATCACCACGAACCTGACCGGCACGTTCCTGACCGTCAAGCACAGCATTCCTCATCTGCGGGCGGGCGGCGGCGGCTCGATTGTCGTCACCTCGTCGATCAATGGCTCGCGCCTCTTTGGGGCTCCAGGCTACTCCTGTTACTCCACCTCGAAGGCCGGCCAGGTGACCTTCGCCAAGATGGCGGCCATCGAGCTGGCGCGGTGGGGCATCCGCGTCAACGCGATCCTTCCTGGAGCCGTGAGCACCAATCTCGGCGACCGCACGTATCGGCGCAACCTGGAGCCGATCACCTACGGGGTCCGTATGCCCGCAGCGTTCCCGCCGCTGCACGGTCGCCCTGCCTCACCAGACCAGATCGCCCATCTGGTGGTCTTCCTAGCCTCGGACGACAGCAGCTACATCACTGGTGCCGACATCGTCGTCGACGCCGCGGCGTCTCTCTTGCACGGCTAGCGGCCCCCTGGCTGAGCCTGCCATCGCGCTGATCCGCGTGTTGTCCCGACCAGTTGGGACTACTTCCGCCACGTTGATGACTCGCGCAGCTGGCCGTCGACCTATATTGGCGACAGCCTGCCTGTCCCGGTCGAGCAGCAAGCCGAGAAGTACGAGCAGCCGCTGACTTGCGCCGACATCCGGCCAACGACGGCGCTCCGTCGATCACTCTCGGCCCAGGCCACAGGAGTCCGCCCGCGCGCCCGGGCGGACTCGCAGGTGGGCTCAGCCAGTGACTACGCTCGCCGACCCCGCTCCCATGAGGGGCGGAGCAGGCTGGCGGATTTCCGCCATCGATGCGAGCTGGCGCGTGGCGATGGTGATGATCTGCCCGAGGGCTTCGCGGCGCACCTGCTGCTGCAACCCGAGGGAGGTCACTGCCGCGCCGCTCTCGAAGACGGCGACATGTTCGAGGACGCCCGCGAGGGGGGAGTTCGGCGGCACCTTGCGGACGCCGCCGCCCGGGAGGATCACGATGCCGTCGCCACCTCGGGTGGCAGCGCCCAGGTCGGTCTCGATCCCGATTGTGGGCACCTGGAGGCCGGGCTGCCGGACCAGACCGATGTCGGCGAACTTTGCCGCGGCGTCGATGGCGACGACCTCGACGCGCAGCACTGGGGCGAAAGTCACAAGGGGCGGGGTCAGCGGCGCGTTTCCGAAGCTGTCGCCCGGGCGAAGCGCTGTGCTGCCCGCGTTCCCGGTCATCACATAGGAATGTGCGTCGTCGAAGCGGTGCACCAGCACGACCGGCTCGGATAGTCCGGCGTCCCAGCGGCTCTGGTCGCGGAATTCGACGTAGTAGGGGCCGAACCGGGCGGCGAGAAAGCCGGGCGGATCGCGCCGGTGGAGCGGCCGGAGGCGAATGACCGCGTGGACGTCACTGTTGGAATTCGACCACACGCGTGTCTGATCGAGCCAACCGAGTGCGGCCATGCTGGCGGCATTCAGACCGGGACCCATTAGGAACATGGGGTTGGCCCGCTGGTCGCGGTCGGTGAAAACCGGGTGCGGCGTCATTGTCCTTGAACTTGCAGAGCAGTATGGCCCAGGGGGAAGCAGTAGCCATTGTGGAAGCGTCCTTTGCCCAGAGTGCCGTACTGAGCCCGCCCTAGCGGGATGACTGTGATATGGACTGAACGCTGGCGGGCTCGTGCTTTTGCACGCTGCCTATCCCATGTCGCCAGCACGGCCCCCAGCCCCGCTCCTCCGATGTCTCCGATGGCCACCGCAACCACGATCCCGCCGTCGGCTGCCGCTCCCACTCATCGACCACGCGCCGGGCCTCGTCATGCTTGAACGGCCGTGCACATTGGCCCGCTCTGAGGCAGCACGGACGATCTCCCACGCCTGCTGGCGGCTGATCGCCTGCAGCGCGCCGCCATCACCGCGTTCACTCGGCCCTCGCGTGACCTCCATCGAGCGCACGGCGTACCCGCGGCTCAAGCGCCGTCCCTCCGTCCAGGAGCTCGCCGACATGCACGCATCTCCAGGTCAGGAGTTGGGGGCCGGACGCTCCAGGCGGGGCATGACCTCGCTTCCCTCTCCACACCGACGGGCCTCCAGCCCGCGGCCGCCGCCAAGCTGTACGCCGGCACCGGACAGGAGTAATCTGGCGCTAGCCATGAAGCGCAACCGCTCGATCCCGCAAGCCACGGTCATTCCGGTCCTCATCTACCCGGACGTGCGGGAGGCCGTGCACTGGCTCGGCGCGGCGTTCGGATTTGTCGAGCGCGTCCGGATCGGCGAAAACCACCGCTCGCAGCTCAGCTACGGCGCGGGAGCCGTCATCGTGGCCGACGTCCGCGGAGAGCGCCGGCCGCCGCGACCGGGCGAGGTGACGCACTCGGTGCTGGTGCGTGTCGCTGACGCGAACGCCCACTGTGCGGCCGCGAGGGCGGCCGGCGCACGCATCGTCATGGAGCCGACCGATTTTGAGTACGGCGAGCGGCAGTACACGGCTGAGGACCCCGCTGGCCATCAGTGGACTTTCTCCGAAACGCTCGCTGATGTGGTCCCCGAAGAATGGGGTGGGACGTCGACGTCCTTCCCGGACTAGTCGCGGCTCGGCGCAGTCAGGTTGGTCGCGGGCTGGGTGGTCGTAGCGAGCACCTTGGAGCACGGTTCGGTCTGAGGGCGTCGGCCTGCTGACGAGCTCGATGTGCTGCTGGCCACCTCCCTTTTGCCCCTGAGGAGGCGGTCCGGCGATGTCCCACGCGTGGATCGTCGACACGGACGGCCCGATCGCGGTCAGCTGCCCTCGACCAAGCTCACCAGAGCAGTCAGCTCGTCCCGGAGAGTGGCGGCGATGACCGCCGGCTCTGCGCCCGGGACGATGGGCAGGGTCATGACGACGACGCTGCCACCGCCGGGCCGTGGCAACGCTCGTATGTAGGCGCCACCCTCCCGGCCAGGGGCGATCGCGCGCAGGTAGTCGACGGTGCCGGCATCCTGGTTCGTGACGACGCGCAAAGCGAACTCCTGACCTCCCTTCATCGCCCGCCAGCCCGACTGATCATCTCCCGTGACCGCGTCGGCGAAGGCGGGCGCCCAGTCAGGGATGTGGCCCGGGTCGGCCAGCAGCGCCCAAATCGCCTCGGGACCGGCGTCGCTCTCGATGCTCTGCGTCTCGCTGCGAGCGGCCACACTAGGATCGTAGCGGCCCCACCGGTAGCTCACCAACCCTCCGATCGGAGACTGGCCTTGAAAGCCGTCCGGTCACCGATCACCATGCTTAAACTGCCGGGCGGAGCACGCGGCCTTTCGCATGCACGTCGCCGCTCACGCAACAGTGGGCGCGAGGTCGGGTGGGTAGCTGGGGCGTCAAGATGCACTGGTTTCAACGCGCTGGAGATAGTGACAGACGTCGTAGCGTTGCCCGCAGAATGCCTACAGAACCTTCGCGAGAAACGACTTCGTCCGCTGGTGTTGCGGATGGGCCAGCACATCGCGGGGCTCGCCGGCTTCCACGACGACACCGCCGTCCATGAAGACGAGGGCGTCGCCGACCTCCCGCGCGAACCCCATCTCGTGGGTGACCACGACCATGGTCATGCCGTCCTCGGCGAGGCCGCGCATCACGTCGAGGACCTCACCCACCAGTTCGGGGTCGAGAGCCGACGTCGGCTCGTCAAAGAGCATCAACTTTGGCGTCATGGCCAGGGCCCGCGCGATAGCCACGCGCTGCTGCTGGCCTCCGGAGAGCTGGTCCGGGTAAGCGTGGACCTTGTCAGCGAGGCCCACCCGGTCCAGCAGCTGGCGCCCCCGCTCGATTGCGACCGCCCGGGTCTCCCTCTTGACCAGGATGGGCGCTTCGATGATGTTGCCCAGCACTGTCAAATGCGGGAACAGGTTGAAGCGCTGAAAGACCATGCCGATCTCCGCCCGCTTGCGGCAGACCTCGCGGTCGGGGAGCTCATAGAGCTTGTCGCCGCGCTGCCGGTAGCCCACGAGCTCGCCGTCCACAGACAGCCTGCCCGCGTCGATCTTCTCCAGGTGATTGATGCAGCGCAGAAAGGTGCTCTTGCCGGAGCCGGAGGGACCGATGATGCACATGACCTCCTTGGGCGCCACTTCGAGATCGATACCCCGCAGCACGTGCAGCCGGCCGAAGCTCTTGTGGACCGCCTCGGCCCGAACCATCGCCGCGGTCACCGTCCTGCGCCTGGTCTACTCAGCGGCAATGCCGGCGGCGCCACGGGTACCGGTGGCGGGGAGTGGAAGGTGGTCAGCATGCGCCGGAAGCGGTGAAACGGCGTCATCGGAAGCTGGCGCGAGGAGCCACGGGCGAAGTACCGCTCCAGATAGTACTGACCGACCGTCAGCACCGAGGTGCAGATGAGGTACCAGATGCTGATCACGATGAGCAGCTCGATGATCCTGTAGTTGTAGGCGGAGATCAGCTCCGATGCCCGGAAGAGCTCACCGAACTGAGTGACCGAGGCCAACGACGACGTCTTGAGCATCGAGATCGTCTCATTCCCGGTAGGCGGAATGATCACCCGCATTGCCTGGGGCAGAACGATGCGGCGCATCGCGTCCAGCCGAGTCATGCCCAGCGCCTGCGCCGCCTCGGTTTGGCCATGTTCGACTGAAATGATCCCGGCCCGCACGATCTCAGCCATGTAGGCCCCCTCGTTCAGCCCGAGTCCCAGGATCGCTGCCAAAAAGGGGGTGATCAGCGTGACCGTTTCGTGCTGCCACAGCAGAGGAGTGAACGGGATGCCGATGGAGAGTCTGGGCAGCACCAGCTGCAGGTTCCACCAGAAGAACAGTTGGACCAGGACCGGGGTGCCGCGAAAAAACCAGATGAAGGCCCAGCTGACACTCGCGACCACCGGGTTCGGGGACAGCCGCATCACCGCGAGGACGACCCCGAGGCCGATCCCGATCGCCATTGCGACCACGGTCAGCACGAGCGTGCCGACGAGACCCTCGAGAATGCCGGCCTGAGTGAACCAGGTCAGAACAATGTCCCAGTGGAGGTTCGGCGCGGTCGCTACCTGAGCGATCACGCCGGCCAGGACCATCAGGACGACGACAGCGGCAACCCAGCGCCACGTGTGGCGAACAGGAATCGCCTTGATCACCTCCGGACGCGGCGCGGCGCCTCCGGAGAATGCTGGCGGTCGATCAGCGGCGCTGTCAGTCACCGGGTTCGGCTCGTAGGGTAGCCGACCTTTCCGAGTGCCGCCACAACCACCCTCCTGGCTCCTGGCAGGCCGCGGTCAGCGGGAGCGGGCCTACCAGGAGGGGGTCCAGGGGCGCGGGTGACTACGCGGGCACGCAGGGGGAGCCGACAGTGTCGTGGTTGTTGAGGGCAACGCTCGAACTCTTGATAGCGCCGTCGGTGACGCCCCACTTCTTGAGGATCTGCGTGTAGTAGCCGTTGTCGATCAGGTACCGGATAGCGTCCTGCAACGGCTTTGCCAGCCCGCTGCCCTTGGGCAGAGCGATGCCGTACGGCGCCACACTGCAGGCCTGGCCGCTGATCTGCAGCTGTCCGTTCAACAGCTGCACCTGATAGTCGGCAACCGGCTGATCCGCCCAACCTACGTCGGCCCGCCCGCCGACGACATCGACGTTTGCCTCTGTCTGTTTGGTGAAGCTGTGTACGGTGATGGGCGCGCGTCCCGCCGCGGCGCACAGGTCCTTGCCGCCGGCGATGGCGGCGCCACCGGGTTTCTTGCCCATGAAAGCCCAGGCGTCACTCTCTTCGGTGGTCCCGGTCTCGACCGCGACCGTCTTGCCACACAAATCCGACGTCTGGCTGATCTGCGGCCCACCCACCCGGGTGAACCACGATTCGCCAGCCTGGTAGTAGGTGACGAAGTCGACCGTCTTCTCTCGCTCCACGGTCGGGGTGAAGCTGGAGACGCTCAGGTCGTAGCGGGTCCCCAGGTTCGGGATGATGGAGTTGAAGTCGGCGTTGTTGACGAGGAAGGGCATGCCCAGGACCGTACTGATCGCCTGCGCCAGCTCGATGTCCCACCCCTTGATGGCGCCGTCATTGGGGTCGACGAACTCATTCGGAGCATACGTCGCGTCGGCGGCAACCTGGAGGGTGCCCTTGTCCCGGATGTCTGGCGGCACTTCATTCGCGATGGCGTCGACCTTGGTGACGGCGGGCAAGGGCAGAGCGCTCGCATCGCTCACGACGTGGACGACCCCCGTCATGCTCGGGTGGATCGCGCACGCGTAAGCAAAATCACCAGGCTGATCGAAAGTAAAGCTGAACGTGTCACCGGTGGACAGCGGCCCCGAGTTCCAGGTTCCGTCGTTGGACGTGGTCGTGTGCTGCACGGGGTCTTGCGGATTGGACCAGGTCACTGCCTTCCCGACCAGCACGCTGATCTCGCCAGGCGTGAAGGTGAAGTTGGCGATGCCAACACTCTGGTCGGTCGCGGCCGGCTGAGCAGACGCGGTCGCCTGAGCCAGTATGGAAACGGTGAGCAGCAGTGTCGATGCCAGCACCATGACCGCCATTGCGGTAAGCACAGAGCTGGAGCCAAAGAATCGCGCGATCATGAGGATCCTCCTACCAGTCGGGCTGGCAGACCAGCTTACACGGTGGGACAATCGAGGTAAGCTGGCTATAAGGGGGTGGGTGTGCGGCGTAGTTTTGCGCGCTAGGGCCGTCATCCACGTCCCGCAGCGGACCAGCCCTTCCGCCAACGTCGCGCTCACTCGGTGCCCCACAGTCGGTTCTCGCGAGCTGCATGCTCGTCGGCTCGCAGGCTCGCCTCCTACGCGTCTCCGCGCTCACCGCTTAGCGCCCGTACCCTGCTAAGGTGACGCCTCGGTTGGCGTCCGGGACAGAAAGTATGGGCATCCTGCGCGTCGGTGCGGGGTTGACCGCGTCAAAGTAGAGCTGCTAAATCGCCAGCGCCGCCTTCGTCCGGGCCAAGTTGGCGTAGACCGGTCTGGTCCCAATTGTTTGATGACTAACACTCCGTTCAACGAAGCCTTCGCCCCGCGGCTCGTCGCCACCAGTGGTCTACCGCACACAGTGGTCTTCGTCGTCTAGCGGCTGCGGTCAACCACCAGCCCGCCCCACGCGCCAGGTGGCCGCCTCGACGCAGGCGAAGAGATCGTGATAGACATAGGGCGTGGGCGTCGGTCTCAAGGGCGCCGCCATCCCGCACGCCTCGGGCCAGTGCACCTGCTCGCAGGGAAGGTTGATGTCGCGGAACACGACCAGCCACCCTACCGCCGACGGTCGCACCTCGACCGTGGCTCGGTCGAGAGCCCCCGGCCCTACCGTCCGTTCGAGATCGGCCCGCGCAGCCTGGGTCGCCCGCTGCTGATCGGTGACCGTGGGGGGCGCTGAGCCGCACGCGGACGCACTGAGCGGCCCCAGCACGGCGAACAGCCTTGCAGCTAGGCGCGCGCTGACCACCAGCCTCATCACCGGCGCTCCGCGATGAGCGTCAGCTCGCGCCGTCTCTCTGTCCCGTCTAACACGAGATGTTTCCGGTGAGCCAGACAAAGGGCGGCAGCGGCCCGACACCGCCACACCCGAGGTAGTAGGTACGATGTGGCGGTCGGCATGCTGCTGAGTAATACAGCCAGCGCGACTTGGCTCCCAGCTAGCCTCGGACCGCCAGCGGTGGGCGTCGGTGAGTCTCGGCACCGCCGCCATCCGTCAGGTACCCCGCTCTGTACAGTGTCCTGTTGACAGGAGTACGTGAGGATGCAGCTTGGCGTCGTGTTTCCGCAGACGGAGGTAGGACCTGACCCGCGGGGTGTGCGGGCCTACGCCCAGGCGGCCCAGGATCTCGGGTACGAGCACCTGCTGGCCTATGACCACGTCCTGGGCGCGGATCCGGCCGCCTATCCTGGCTGGGCCGGACCGTACAACGTGCACACCCAGTTCCACGAGGTCTTCGTGCTGTTCGGGTACCTGGCAGCCGCAGTGCCGGGGATGGAGCTGGTGACGGGCGTCGTCATCCTGCCGCAGCGCCAGACAGCGCTGGTGGCCAAGCAGGCCGCCGAAGTCGACGTGCTCACCGGCGGGCGTTGCCGCCTTGGCGTCGGGATTGGCTGGAACGAGGTCGAGTACGAGGCTCTCGGCATGCAGTTCACCAATCGGGCGCGCCGCTTTGAAGAGCAGATTGCCCTGCTGCGCCGGCTCTTCACGGAGCAGACGGTGACGTTCGAGGGGCGCTACCACCGCGTGACTGGCGCGGGGATCAACCCGTTGCCGGAGCAGCGGCCGGTACCCATCTGGATCGGCGCGTCGGCGGAGCCGGCGTTGAAGCGCGCCGCTGAGCTCGCGGATGGCTTCTTCCCGCAGCGCCCGCTGGCCGGTGGCTGGGCGGCCACCCTGGAGCAGATGCGCGGCTGGCTGCGCGCGGCCGGGCGGGACCCGGCGTCGTTCGGGATAGACGCGCGCATCCAGGGGAGCACCGGCACCCCCGACGATTGGGGGCGCGCCGCCGAGGAGTGGCGCGGGCTCGGGGCAACCCACATATCGGTCAACACCATGGGCGGCGGCTTGGTCGGCGCGGACGCCCACATCCGACGGCTGAGCGAGGTCAGGGAGGCGCTACGCTAGCCGCATCCCGCCGTGGTACATGGGCGCCGCACCCGAACAGGCGATCCACTTCTGATCCGCCGCCGATACGCCACGCGAGCCCGTGTATGCTCATCGGCATGAGCACCTATGTCCTGGTCCATGGCGCGTGGGGCGGCTCCTACGGCTGGCGCAAGATACGCCCTCTCTTGCAGCAAGCTGGGCAGCAGGTCTTCACGCCCTCGCTGACCGGCCAGGGCGAGCGCTCGCACCTCGCCACGCCGGACGTCACGCTGTCGACGCACGTCCAGGACGTTGCCAACGCCATCTGGTACGAGGACCTGCACGACATCATCCTGGTCGGGCACAGCTATGGCGGGATGGTGGTGACCGGCGTCGCCGAGCGCATGCCCGAGCGCATCAAGCATCTGGTGTACCTCGACGCCTTCCTGCCGGCGGACGGGCAGAGCCTGTACGACCTGGGAGGCGGTGGCCCGCGCGCGTCGGACGATTGGCGGGTGCCCCCGCTCGAACGCACCGAAGACCCGAAAGGCCCGAACGATCCCGAGGTGCCCTGGAACAACGAACGGCGGGTCCATCACCCGCGGGCGACCTTCGAGGAGAAAATCGCGCTGAGCCGGCCGCTCGAGAGTCGGCCGTTTTCGCTCACGTACATCGTGGCAACGGGCCGGCCCGACTCGGGCTCGGTGTTCGACCGCAGCGCCGCGGCGCTGCGCGGCAACCCCCGCTGGGCTGTCCGCGAGATCACCGGCGGCCACAACATGATCACCAGCAACCCGACCGGACTGGCCGCGCTCTTCCTCGACCTCTTCCCTGACAGCGAAGCGCCGGGCGGCAGCAGCCGCCCTCGGGCAGGCGTTCCGGCACCGGCGCGGGCGTAGCCGCTCGGCCGCCAAAGGCGCGGCGCGATTGGCGCCGTCCAGCCGCTGCGTGTGGCATAGTTACGCCGAGGCTCGCAGCCCATCGGTCGCTATTGGAGACCGCGTCTTCACGGAGGCTGACTAACCCTGCCGGCACGTCTGGCCGGTCATTCGTCAGAAGGAGCCGCGGAGACATGCCGGCCGATACGATCCTGAGGCGTTGCCTCGCCGGAGCCGATGAATGAATCTGCCTCTGCGCAACATGGACCGCCGTCGGCGCTGGCTCCTGTTCGTCCTCTGTAGCGTGGCGCTCGTCGGGGCGGCGCTGCTGCTGATCCGCCCGCCGGCCGCGGGCGAAGCGGCCCGGCAGCTGCCGGTCAACGAGGTAGCCAGACGGATCGCGGCTGGCGACATCGTGGCGATCGAGGTGTCCGACGAGCACGTGACAGCCCGGACGCGCGCTGGTGACCGGTTCACGTTCAACGCCGGCCAGGGCCAGTCGGTGACCAAGCTGCTGGCGAACTTCGGCGTCACGCCCAGCGAGCTGAGCCAGGTCAGCTACACGGTGGCGGAGCCGCCGCCGAGCTGGATCGGGATGGCGCTCAACATCGTGCCGCTGCTGCTGTTCGGGGGCCTCCTGCTGTTCATGCTGCGGCGCGCGCCCGGCGCCAACAACCCGATGGCCGCGTTCGGCAAGAGCCAGGCGCGCGCCAACGTGGTGACGCAGACTGCGATCACGTTTGCCGACGTCGCTGGCGTGGACGAGCCCCAGCAGGAGCTGCAGGAGGTCGTCGAATTCCTCAAGTATCCCGAGAAGTTCGTGGCGTTGGGGGCCCGCATTCCGCACGGCGTGCTGCTCATCGGACCGCCAGGGACGGGCAAGACGCTTCTGGCGCGCGCGGTCGCCGGCGAGGCCGGCGTGCCTTTCCTGAACATCTCGGGGTCAGAGTTCGTCGAGATGTTCGTCGGCGTGGGCGCCAGCCGCGTGCGCGACCTGTTCGATCGCGCGCGGCGCCAGGCGCCGTGCATCGTCTTCGTCGACGAGATCGACGCTGTTGGCCGCCAGCGCGGCGCCGGCGTGGGCAACGCCAACGACGAGCGCGAGCAGACGCTGAACCAGATCCTGGTCGAGATGGACGGCTTCGAGGGACACGGGCACGTCATCGTGGTCGCCGCCACCAACCGCCCGGACGTGCTGGATCCGGCCCTGCTGCGGCCCGGGCGGTTCGACCGCATAGTCATTGTGCCGGCGCCGGACCTGCGCGGGCGCCAGGCGATCCTGGACGTGCACGCGCGCGGCAAGCCGCTCGAGCCGACGGCCGCCCTGGACACGCTAGCCAAACAGACGCCCGGCTTTTCGGGCGCCGACTTGGCCAACGTCCTCAACGAGGCCGCCATCCTGGCGGCGCGGCGGGACAAGACGCTGATCGGCCAGCCGGAGCTGGACGAGGCCGTCGACCGCGTGGTCTCCGGACCCGAGCGGAGGAGCCACGTCCTGTCCGTAAGCGAGAAGGCGCTGACCGCCTATCACGAGGGTGGGCACGCCATTGTCGCGCGCTTCTTGCCTCACCACGACCCGGTCCACAAGATCACCATCATCCCACGCGGCCTGCGGACGGGCTACACGCGGTTCTTGCCACCCGAGGACCGGGCGTACAAGACGCGGAGTGAGTTCGCCGACACCCTAGCGTCAGTCATGGGGGGGCACGCTGCCGAAACCGTCGTGTTCGGCGAGATGAGTACGGGCGCTGGCGACGACATCGAGCGGGCCACCGCGATTGCGCGCAAGATGGTGAAGCGGTGGGGCATGAGCGAGCGGCTAGGCCCGGTCGCCTTTGGCCGCAAGCAAGGGTTGGCCTTCATGGGGCGTGATATCGGCGAGCAGAAGAACTACTCAGAGCAGGTTGGCGAGGTCATCGACGACGAGATTCGGCGCTTGATCGACGAGGGACACGCCCGGGCAACGGGCATCCTGCGCGAGCATCGCGACCTCCTGGACCGCCTGGCGACGGAGCTGGTCAGGATCGAGACGCTGGACGGACCCGCGCTCGATCGGCTCTTCGCGAGCGTCGACAGCTAACGCCGCACGTCCAGCGGTCGTCAGACCGTGTACTGATTGGTGAGCTGGTTCAGATGGACCGCCAGCTCGGTCAGCGCCTCGGCCTCCTGCCGCGTGTGCGCCGTAACCGCCACGCTCTGGGCGCTGGCGTCGTAGATCCGGCCCATGGCACCGGCGATCTGGTCCATGCCGACCGAGTGCTGCCGCACCGAGCCGGCGATCCGCTGCGCCGACCCGGCCGCCTGCTCGATCACCACCGTCAGCTCGGCGATCGTCTGCTCGGTCTGCTCCACCAGCCGGGTGCCGGTCACCACCCCCCGGGTGCCCTGCTCGGTCGCCAGCACCGCCGCGTTGGTCGCCCGCTGGATGTCCCCGAGCAGCGTCCGCACCTGCGCGGTGTGCGCCTTGGACTGCTCGGCCAACGAGCGGATCTCCCCGGCCACGACCGCGAACCCCCGGCCGTGCTCGCCGGCCCGACTGGCCTCGATGGCCGCGTTCAGCGCCAGCAGGTTCGACTGGTCGGCCAGGTCGTTGACCGTGGCCACGATGTCCCCGATCTGCTGGCCCTGGTCAGAAAGCGCCAGGATGTTGTCGGCGATGGCCTGCACCCGGGTGTGCAGCTCGGCCATGCCGGCGGTGGCGTGCTGGGCCGCCTGGACGCCGTCGCCGGCCACCCGCAGCGCCTCCTGGGCGGTGTCGGCCACCACCAGCGCCAGCTGGACCGCCTGCTCCGCCGACGCCTTGACCTGCTCGACCGTCGCCGTCGTCTCGGCGATAGCGGCCGACTGCTCGACGGCGCCGGACGACTGCTGAGCCATGGCCCCGAGAATCTGTGAGCTGGCGTTCCCGATCTGGCGGGCGCCCTGCTGGATCTCGCCGGTGACCCCGCGCAGGCGGGCAGCCATGTCGCGAAAAGCGTCGCTCAACTGGCCGACCTCGTCACCCGAGCGCACGGTCAGCGTCTCTGTGAGATCGCCGTCGGCCAGCGCCCGCGCGGCCCGCGTCACCCGCGTGAGCGGAACAGCAAGCGACCTGGCGAGGATCAGCGACAGCAGGGAGGCGACGGCGAGCGCCAGCGCCGCGCTCAGGGCCGCCGCGCGCAGGAAGTCATGCGGGGCAGCCTCAAAGGTCGCGACCGGAAGAGCGTCGACATACGCCCACCCCACGGTTTGAAGCGGGAGCGCCACGGCGTGCAGATCCGTCCCACCCGAACGCCAGGCGAAAGCCGCCCACTCGCGCGTCCCGACAATCGGTCCCAGGTCGGCTTCGCCCAGCGGGGCGGGAGGATCCGCTTTGCCCCACTGGGCGCCGCGCACCAGCGCGTCACGGACGTCCGCTGCCAGGGGCACGACGGGCCGCAGCAACCAGGTCGGTCCTGCGCCGCTCGCAATGACCAGTCCGTTCTGGTCGAGGAGGACGCCCGTCGCGCCCGTGCCTGCTCGGCCAACGGCGGCCTCGACCGGCTGCTGTACGGCGGCCAGGGAGGAGCGCGACCGAAGCACGCCGATAGGGTGGCCGCTGGCACCGACCACCGGCACCGAGTGGAACAACGCGGTCCCGCCTGTTATCAGCGAAATAGTCACGCCGCTGACAAAGAGGTGGCCCTGCATCGCCTCCCGAAAGTAATCGCGTTGCGCCAGGCTCGTCCCCACCTCAGCTGGGCTGCTGGACAGGACAAACGACCCGCTGGCATCCATGAGCGCAACTCCAGTCACGTCACCTTTGGCCACCGTGTTGAGGCTCGCCAGCGCATCATTGGCGCTGGCAACATCCTGGCCGGTGGCGTCACCACCCGCCTCCAGAACGCGGCGCATGACGGGCAGGCCAGCCAATACCTGGAGCTCATCGAGCCGCCCTCGGTGCCAGGCGTCGATGGTCTGAACGACGAGCAGCGCGTCCGAGTTCAGCGTGGCGTCAGCCTGGCGATCGAGACCCATGGCCGCGGAGGTGTACCCGGCGAAGGTCAGCCAGGCCGCGAGCGCCGCGCTCATCCCGACACAGAGCACGACCACCTTAGCCACCAGCGACCATCTCGAGCGCGCCCCGCCTGGCGCAGTCGCCGGTCCGGTACCCGCCGGGGTGGGCGTGCTAGAGGACTGCCGCGCCAAGGAGTGACACCGCCACCGTTACGACCAGCATGCTGGCGGCGGAACGGAAAGTCATGAAGTTTGCTCATCGCGCCGCGGCAGCGGCGGCCATTCTGAGCCTGGCTGCCCCGGTCGTTGTGCTACAGTGTAGTCACCATGAGTAACAGGGTAGGCATTCGCGAGCTGCGGCAGCAGGCGAGCGCGGTGATGAAGCGCGTCGTCGGCGGTGAAGTTTTCGACGTGACCGACCATGGTCATCCCATCGCTCGGATCGTGCCGCTGCGGCCCGGTGTCCTGGACCAGATGGTGCTCGAAGGGCGGGCGACGGAAGCGACCAGCGATCTCCTGGACCTGATGGACGAGTTGGGCTTGCCGCGGCCGACGGAAGCCGGCCGCCAGCTTCCGTCGCAGGCGCTTGCCGAGCTGCGCGCCGATGAGCGGTAGGGTCGTCTACCTCGACACGTCGGCCTTCGTGAAGCTGGTGGTGGCGGAGCCGGAGTCGGCCGCGCTGGAGCGTTTCCTGAGCCGATGGCCCGAGCGGACCTCGGCAACCCTGCTCCGCACCGAGGCGGTACGGGCGCTCCGGCGGTCCGGCAACGACGAGCGCGTCGGGGCAGCTCGGCGGCTGTTCGCGGGCATGCGCCTGATCCGTCTCGATGAGGTGCTCCTGGATCGGGCCGGCGAGCTCGACCCGCGCGAGCTTCGGTCGCTGGACGCGGTGCACCTGGCAACGGCCCTCGCGGTCGGCGCCGACCTCGGCGTCCTGGTCACCTATGACGAGCGGCTGGCTGACGCGGCGCGCCAGAGGGGGCTCACGGTCCAGTCGCCCGTGTCAGCGAGCTGACGCGCGGACGACGTCTCCCGGCCAGGGCAGAGTCGTATCCCGGGTAGAACGGGCCAGGCAGCGGGTGGGCCGGAGGAGGACTTGACTTAACTCTGGTGCGGCACGAGCACGGGGGCCGCTCCCGAACGGTCGATGCTGTAGCTGACGGACGTCGTCGACGATGGGCAGCAGAGCGCGTCGTTCGGCCCGTAGCGCTGGAAGGATGCCTGGAGCTGATCCCTGCTCTGCAAGCGCGCCAGGTCGCCCGCGCCGTCGGTGCGCGAGTCCATCGGCCCGGGTGCCAGGGTGCCGGCGAAGTTACCGTCGGCGAAGACGAACTCCTGGTAGCCCAGGGGCCGGCACATCCCGTCGTAGCCCGAGAGGCCGCGGACCACCATGACGCCCCAGCCGCCCTCGTAGCTGCCGTACAGGGTCCAGCCAGCGCCCGCCACGGCCCCATCGGCGTCGGTCTCGGCCGGGCGGCCCTGCGAGCTGCACTGCGGGTTGGGACTGGCGTGCATGGGCGGCGCGGTGGGGATGTCGGCGCCCGGCCTGTTCCAGCTGGTGACTGGTCCGTCGAGCCAGCTGCCGTCGGCGACCGCCAGGCCGGGCAGCAGTGCCACCGCGACGGTCAGCCCGACATTCACAACCATGCGCGGTACTCGGCTATCCATCAGAGCTGCTCTCCTTCTTTTGCTAGTCATGGAACCGCCGGTGCGGCGGCTGTCTGGGGTGCCACGGCCATCCTGATTGTCTGGCCTCGGACTCACCGATCATCGGCACGGCGCGAGTAACTAGGAATTGTCGTCCTGATACGCAGTGCCCGTGTTGTTGGGAAGCGTGCCGATAAGAATTGGTGGGCCGCCCTCGAATTGCCGGTAGATACTCCGTCTCGTCGCCTGGCCCGACGGGTCGGTTGGGATGTTCACCAGGTACGCCAGGGCCAAGCCGGCGCCGCCCCACGGCTGCCCCGGCCCAAAGTCGGTCTCGCCCGTCGGCGTCACGAACGTAACCGCGTACCGGACCTGCATATTGGCCTTCCACAGTGTCCCGAAGGGGGCCTTCTCCGCCCAGAACTTGACCACCGGCGCCGTGCTGGGCGGAGCCTCCAGGAGCTTGCCCAGGAGCGCATCCCGCAGCGGCGCGGCCACCGGCAGGGCGTACGAGCTGGCCTTGGGCAGGGTGACGTCCTGCTTGCCCGACCAGCTCCAGCCGAACACGAACGGCTTGACGTAGTTGGCGGCGTGCCCGCAGCCGGTCCACACGCCTTTCTTGGACAGGGTGACCAACGAGGGCCCGGACGGCAGCAGGAGGGCTGTCCGGGTGGTGCCCACGTTGGCCCCGTCGAACGACATCCAGCCCGACCCGTACGGCCAGGACTGGTTGGCGCAGTCGCCTGAGGAGTCGTACGGGTAGTAGCTGGTCAGATCGGACGGCTGCAGGATCTTGCGCCCATGGCTGGCCAGCTGCTGCAGCATGAAACTGCCGTAGTCGTCGCGCCCGAAGTAGTCGAAGAACGAATGCATGGCCTGAGCCTCGGCCTGCACGTAGCTGGCGAAGGTGGCCAGCTGCGAGGCCTCCACCGTCCCGGCCAGGGCCAGGTAGATGAAGAACAGCCCCTGCGTCTGCGTCCGCAGCATGGCGGTGTAGGTGGGCACGACCGCCTGGCTGATGTGCCCGGACAGCACCGAGGCGGGCGTGGTGGTGACGACCTTGAAGGAGTCCTCCAGGAGCGTGCTCGGGTAGGGCACATTGTTCGGGTTGGGCAGCTGGGATGGGGTGCCCTGGCCGTGCTGGAACGACGGGCCCGGTGCAGATAGGCCGGCGACCTGGAAGGTCGCGTCCTGGGCCGCTGTCCAGTAGGCGTCGATGGCCAGCGTGGTGCCCTGGATGTGGTAGGAGACCAGCGACTGGTAGCTGACGCTGGCATCGCCGACCAGCAGGGTGTGGATGTTGTAGACCGCCTCGATGACGGCGTTGAGGTTGGTGATGGTGCGCAGGGCGTCGATGGTGCTGAGCGCCTGCTGCACCGTGGTCGGGTCCGAGGAGCTCAGCGACTGCATGGCGGTGACCAGGCTGGTGAAGTTGGCCACGATGACCGACTTGTTGTTCTCGTAGGTCTGCAGCTCCGCTTGCAGGGCGGCCGCATAGATGTCCGTCTCGATGGCGGTGATGCCCTGCTGGATCTGGACCAGCGCCTGGTTCATTGCCTCGAGCTGGCTCTCGATCTGCTACAGCTGGGCGGCGATCTCGGCGTTGTTGCCGCTGCCTTGGCTGCCCGCGATCAAGGTCATGACGGCGTCGAAGGGGCCGTTGGACCAGTTGCGGGTGAGCGCGCCCAGCAGGCCCTTGAGCAGCAGGGCGCCGGCTTGCTCGGCTGGCGTCAGCCCGACGGGTGGGGCCCCGAGGCCGCCGCGGTCGCGCCTGTCTCGGCGGTCGCGCCGAGGGGTAGGCGGCTCGGTCAGGAGCCGCGGGCGCTTGATGCGGGTGTGGTCGGCGTCGCCGGGCTGGGCGGCAAAGGCCAGGGGGGCGGCGCGGACCGCCACGAGCAGGGCGACGGCGCCGGTCGCCGCCAGGCTGCGCAGCAGCAGGCCGCGTCGGGTCAGAGTTTTCATCAGGCGCTCTCCTTATTGCCCCAGCAAGGGCCGGGTGGCTGCCAAAATGCGTGCCGCGTCGTGGTCCGACACGAGGTTGCCCGAGGTGCCGCGGACCACCCCGACCAGGGTCTGGAGCAGCGCCCGCACCTCCACGCCGCGGCCGGCGGTCTGCGCTTGCTCGGCGCGCTTGACGATGCTTACCAGCGCGGTCCGCATGCCGGCGGGCATCGCGGTGACCTGCACGGCGTCGGCCCCGGCCTGGAGCGTGGGTGCGGGCAGCGCCCGGTCGCCGACGGCCACGTCCACCGCGGCGACGTTGTTGCCGGGCTGTGAGTCGTCCGCGTCCTCGATGAGCTGCGCCACCAGGTGATGGACGCCAGGCGTGGTCGGTCGCCAGTCGATGCTGACGTCGGCGCCGCCCCCGGCCGCGACGCCGGGTACCGTCTTGCCGGCGATGGGCTGGCCGCCCTGGGCCGGGTCGCCGTCGTACAGCACGAGGGTGTGGTGGTCGGGCGTGGTCACGTCGGTGTCGACGTGCACCTGCACGGGCACCTGGCGATCGACCCCCGCCGGCGCGTCGCCCAGGAGTCCCCCTGTCGGGGCGCCCACGCGGAGGGCATCCGCCCCGAGCCGGAGGTCCGGACCCGTGTTGGTCAGTCCCTGGGCCGCCTTGGCCTGCTGGCCGGCTTGCAGGAGCTGCGAGGCGGAGTGCGCCTGGACGGTCACCCGCTGGAAGCCCTGCTTGTTCTGGCCAGACTCGAGCGTCTCTGGCTGGCCGGTGCGCGGGTCGATCAGCCGCTGGCCTTTCGGGGTGCCGTCCACGGTCGCCGGGTAGTTCGGGAAGCGGTTCTGCCAGCCGTGGATCGCGTCCGGAATCGTCCCGTTCGGGTCCACGGTGACGAACACGCGGTACTGCTGGCCGCCCGTGCCCGGCCCGAAGCCGGTAGTGTCCCAGGTGATGTTGGCGACCTGCATGCCGCGCGGGGCGATGGTGGGAACCGTGGTGGTTCCGATAAGCTTGGGCGGGCCAAGCACCCCCACGTTGGCCGCGTCGACCGGCACCGCCTCGAAGCGCACCGGCACGTTGTTGGCCGCCGTGTCGAGGCTATAGTTCTGCACGCGCACCGCCAGCACCACCGTGTCGCCGTCGGCCGGGTCGCCGCTGAGCGGCGCGCCCGAGGTCAGCGGGCTGCTCGGGTCGTTCGGGTGCAGGACGAAGAAGCCGCGGATCAGCTGGCGGGTGGCGGTCGGCCAGAAGCCCGGGATGTCGTAGGTCTTGTTGTAGATGTCGTACTGCATCTCGAGGCGGTTGGGCAGGTTGAGCGCCGGGTCGGCGTGCCCGGTGTAATGGTCAGCCCAGAACTGCTTGCCGGCGTTGCTGGCCAGCAGGTCGACGGCGTGGGTGACCTTGGTGGTGCCGTCCTTGGCGTAGTAGTAGGCGGTGGCGGCCTGGTAGGCCTGGCTGGAGACGGCCGCCTCGTCCTGGGTGAGGGTGAAGCTCTTGGCCGAGCTGACCTCGTGATCCGCCGTCTTCTGGGTGCCGACAGGACGCAGGCCCGCACCCGCGCCGCCCTGGGCGAGCAGGTCTACCAGCGGTTCTGGTCGGCCGGGCGCGCCCTCGCCCTCGCCCTGGAACAGGCAGTCGCCGAGGCCCCAGAGCCCGGCCCAACTGACACCCGCACAGCTGAATGGCCGGGATCGCTGGGCACCTTCTAAATCTGGCTAAATCTGGAGTTGGCCATCTCAAACCAAAACGTCTCTGCCGAAACAGGCAGTCGGTCACGGGACGACGGGTACGGTCGGGCTGGGTTGATCCAGGTCCAGCAGGGTGTCAGTCTGGGCTGTTGCGCCGCCTGAAAGGCGAGGGTCGGCGGCGGGACTGTTCAGGACGAGACGGAGCAGCGCTTCCAACAGGAAGGGCTTCGGCAGGTAGGCCAGCGGCTGGAACTCGTCAAGGCGGTCCGGCGACACCCTGACGGCCGACACGACGATGGTCGGCACCTCGATGCCGCGCGCGCGCAGCTCCCGCATGACGTCCCAGCCGGTGCGATCCGGCAGGTTGATGTCGAGCAGCATCAGGTCTGGAAGCTCGGCCGCGACGGCGCGCAGGGCTCCGTCAGCCGAGTCCACCGCCACCGCCATCAGGCCGCGCCGGGTCAGGTTGCGCGCGATCACGCGGCGGACGGTTGGCTCGTCCTCGACGACGAGAATGCGGCGGTACATGCCGTCAGACTTTCAGACTTCCCGTTCGGCCACGACGTGCACGTCCACGTCGCCGGCCAATCTGAGCAGCGCGTGGACGATGGAGCCGCGCAGCAACTCGTGCAGCCGCCCGTGCCGCGAGTGGCCGATGATGCTGCTGCCCACGTTCTTGTCGTGCGCCACGGCCATGAGCGCCCTGGCCACGTCGGGCCCCTGGAAGCGTACCACCTGCGCACCCAGATCCTCTGCGAAGCGTACATTTTCTGCCAGCGCGCGCTCCATCTTCGGACTGGCGCCGGACCACCGCGGCGTCTCCACGAAGACCGCCAGCAGCTCCGTCTGGTAGCGGTTGGCCATCCGCCAGCCGCGCCGCAGCAGGTGCTGGGCGCTCGCCTCCGGGCTGACGCACACCATCACCCGCTCACCCGCCGGCCAGGTGACCTCGACGTCATGCTGGTGCATGTACTCCTCGAGATCCTGCTCGCAGATAGTGGCGACCTTGCGCAGGGCCATCTCGCGGAGCGCCGTCAGGTTGCCCTCGCGAAAGAACTGGTGCAGCGCCTGGTCCGCCCGAGCCGGCGGGTAGATGTTGCCGTGCTTCATCCGCTGGCGCAGTGCGTGCGGCGACATGTCCACCAGCTGGACCTCGTCCGCCTGGTCGAGCACGCGATCCGGCACCCGCTCGCGCACCTGCACGCCGGTGATGCTCTCGACGATGTCGGCCAGGCTCTCGATGTGCTGCACGTTGACGGTGCTGATGACGGTGATGCCCGCGGCCAGCAGGTCGTCGACGTCCTGCCACCGCTTCGGGTGGGCCGATCCCGGCGCGTTGGTGTGGGCCAGCTCGTCGACGGGCGCCACGGCCGGCTGGCGGCGAACGACCGCCGCGGTGTCCATCTCTTCGACCGTGGCGCCGTGGTAGGCGATCCGCTGACGCGGCACGGTCTCGAGGTCCCCAATCAGCTCGACGGTCTTGGGTCGGTTGTGGGTCTCCACGAAGCCGATCACGACGTCGGTGCTGCGCGCCTTGCGGCGGTGGAGCTCTTCGAGCGCGGTGAACGTCTTGCCGACGCCGGGGGCGATGCCCAGGTAGACGCGGTGGCGGCCGCGAGCGCCGGTGCCGGCCTCCTTGCGCACCCGATCGAGCATCTCGTCAGCGCTCGGTCGATCGCGTATCTCGTTCGACGTCATAGGGCTGTTGGCAATCGGACTCGCCACGGTCTCACTCGCGGATCATCAACGACGGCTCAACAAAGGGAGCCGTGGCTTCAACGTTTTCTCAACCTCAAACCTCAACACCTCGTGAGGCGGCGCGGGGCGCTACAGGTTCTGGCTGAACCAGGTCAGCATGTCGCGCCAGGCGGCCAGGGCCTGGTCGGGGTTGTACGAGGGGCCGGTGTCGTCGTGGAAGGCGTGCTTCGTGTCCGGGTAGACGTTGAGCTTGTGGCTGACGCCGGCGCTGGTGAGCGCCGCCGCCAGCTCGTCCCGGCCCTTGTTGGCGAAGTCGTTCGGGTCCGAGGAGTAGACGCCGAGCACCGCCGCTGTGATCGCCGGGACCCCGTCGAGCGGCGGCGCAGCGCCGTAGAACGGCACCGCCGCCTTCAGCTCAGGGATGGCCTCGACGCTGCGCCAGGTGACCCCGCCGCCGAAGCAGAAGCCGTTCATCCCTATGCGGTTGGCCTGGGCCACGTCCGGCTGGCCCCCGTAGTAGCCCACCGCCGAGCGGAAGTCCTCGACGAACTGGCCCTGGTCCACGTCTGGGCCGGTGAGCAGCGCGGCGAACTGGTTCGGGTCGGCGACGGTGGCCGTGCCGCCCTGCCGGCTGAGAAGGTCGACGGCGCACGCCAGGTAGCCCTCCCTGGCGAAGCGGCGCGCCACGTCGCGGATGTGCTCGTTCAGGCCGCGGTTCTGGTGGCACACCAGCACGGTAGGCAGCGGCCCGGCCGCGGCGCTCGGTCGCGCTTGATACGCCATGATGGTGGCGCCGTCGTTGCCCGGGAAGGTGATGTCCTGGCCGTCGATCGCCGGGTCGTCGGCCGGAACGCTCAGCGGGCTGCGCGCCGCCTGCCAGGCTGGCGCCGCGCCCGCCGTGGCGGCGCCGGCCGTGGCCAGGAGCGAGGCCGTCGCGACGACGCTGCCGGTGATGAGCAGCACGCGGCGGATCAGGTCGCGGCGCGACAGGTGCCCCTCCTGGTAGTCGGCCACGTACTCGTGGACCATGTATGCCTGCAAGTCGTTCATCGGTCCGGACCCCTCTCGCGTCGTGGCGCCTGCCTACAGCCGACAGCTCAGCGTACCAGGAGCCGCTGGCAAGCTTGAGCGCTTGAGCCAACTCCCGAGCTGACCCCGACCGGATATGGGCCGATTCCCGAGCACGACGTTGGCGAGCAGGAGACGGAGGTCGGCGCGGCGGTTCGCCAGGGCCACCAGCACGTTGAGCAGGGGCGCTCGCAGGCACCAGTGGCTCACCTGGGCACAGAACCGGAATAGCGGCGCGTAGTGGACGCGGAGCAGCCGGTCGTAGGCCTTGAGCCGCGCGGCCGAGAGGTCGCCAGCCACGATCATCGCCGCGATGTGCTCGGCCGCCAGGCGGCCCGACTCCAGGGCGTAGTCGATGCCCTCGCCGGTGAGCGGGTTGACAAGACCCGCCGCTTCGCCCACCAGCAGCAGGCCGTCACCGACGGTTGGCGCGGTGAGGAAGTCGACGCGGATGGGGTAGCTCCTGGGGGCAGCGGCCATGCGAGCGCCGTCCAGCATCGTCCGCAGCGGTCGGTGCTGGAGGAAGCGTTCGAGAGCCGCGCGGGTCGTGGGCGGGGAGCGGCGGGTCGGCAGGTAGCCGACGCCGACGTTGGCTGTGGTGTCCGAGACGGGGAAGACCCAGCCGTAGCCGGGCAGCGGGGCGGCGTCGAAGCGCAGCTGGAGCTGCCCGAGGAGCCGGGGCGTGCCTTCCAGGTAGGCCCGCGCGGCGAGCATGGTCCTGGGGAAGCGGGGCAGCAGGCCTGTCGCTTTGAGCAGCGCGGCAGACGCGCCGGTGGCGACGACGGCCACCCGGGCGTGGGCGGCGGCCGCGCGCCCCCCGGAGTCGCCCACCAGCCGGACGCCCCCGGGCTCGCGCTCGATCCCGGCGACCGCGAAGCGCGGCTGGAACGTCGCACCGCCGGCCACGGCGCGCTCGACCAGGAGGGCGTCGAGCCGGCGGCGGCGGACCACGAGGGCGAAGTCCGGCACACCCGGGGCGCGTGGCATGGCCGCCCGCGTCGCCCGTCCGTTGGGCGCGACCACCTCGTAGCCGCCCACGGGCCGGCCGAGCGCCGCGGCGTCCGCCAGAACGCCCATGTCGTCGAGGACGCGCAGCGCGCGGGGGGTGAGACCGTCGCCACACGTCTTGTCGCGCGGGAAACTGGCCCTGTCCAGGAGCAGCACGTCGAGACCGCGGGCGGCCAGGAAGTACGCCGTGGCGGCACCCCCGGGGCCGGCGCCGACGACGGCGACGTCGTGCCGGCTAGCCATCAGCCATCAGCCATCAGCCATCAGCCGTCAGCCGTCAGCCGTCAGCCGTCAGGCGGGCAGCGGGTCCTGGCCCACCCCCAGCGCCACCCGCAGCCGGTCCATCCCCAGCCGAATCCGGCCCTTCACGGTCCCGATCGGGGCGGCCAGCTGGGCGGCGATCTCCGTGTGGCTGAGGCCCGAGAAGTAGGCGAGCTCGATCGCCTGCCGCTGCTCCGGCGGAAGACCGGCCAGCGCCAGCCGGGCGACCTCGCTGTCCACGTTGTTGGCAGCCTCGCGCTGCACGTCGGTCGGGTCCGGCGGGTCCAGGCCGACGACCAGCGGCTGCACCGGCCGCCGCTGCCGCGAGCGGATGACGTCGATGCTGCGGTTGCGCACCATGGCCAGCAGCCAGGCGTGGGCCGACCCCTTTTCGGGGTCGTACGTGTGGCCCTGGCGCCAGGCGGCCAGGAACACCTCCTGGACCACCTCCTCCGCATCGCCGAGGTCGCCGAGGATGCGGTACGCCAGACCGAGCGCCTGGCGGTGGTGCGCGTCGTAGAGCGCCTCCAGGCCTGCCAGGCTGGCGGCTGCCGCGGAAGACGGAGGGTGGCTCGGCTGGTTCATGTCGTCACGGTGGCGGCGAGGAAAGGCGGCGTCGTCGGCGCCGAGCCGCCGGGGCTCGGTTCGACGGTGACGGCAACGGTGCTGCCACGCACGGATGCCGGCAGCGGCAGGGTATCCTGTCCCGTCGCGGTGGTGCCGGCTGGTATCGGCTGGCCACCCGCCGGGATGACCCAGGCTTCGTAGACGTGGCCCGCGGGCAGGTCGGCCAGGCCAGTGAGCCGCAGCTCGCTGTCGCCAGAGCGGCGCAGGAGCACTGCGCCCGACCCCGGACCGGGCCCTTCGAGCGCCACCGTCGCCACCACCTGGCCCCGGTAGCCCAACACCCCGAGCACAGCCGCCACTCCGAGGAGAACCGCGACGGCCGCGGCCAGGACGCCCGTCCACACGGGCCAGCGGCGTAGCGGGATTGGCGCGCGCGCCGCGGCGGTTGGTGCCGCTGGCGCCGGCCCGGCGGTCGAGAGCTCCGCGGCGGCGCGCTGCAGCAGCCGATGCTTGAATCCCGGCGACGGCTCCATTTCGGGCGGCACCCTGTTCAGCGGCACGAGCGTGCGGCGGTCCCGGTGCACGAAGTCCTGGCATTGGGCGCACGCGGCGAGGTGGCGCTCGTAGGCGGCCAGCTCGTCGCCCTCCAGCGCTTGCAGCGCGTACAGGGCGGCCAGCTCCTCGTGCTCCCTGGAGTGGTCGGTGGCGGGACTGCGAACCATGTGGCGGGAAGGATACTCGCGGGGGTCGCTGAGACGAGAGCGCTGTCGCCGTCCCTGTCTCCTGTCGCGACCGCCTTCCTACACGGGCGCGGGCAGCAACTGAGTGGTGACACGGCAGGCGGCAGCAGCGATGACCAGCGCGTCCTCCCAGGGGACGCGGATGCTGAGTCTCTCCGAGCCCACTAACACCAGTACGTCAGGGTCGGCGGGTCGGATCAGCCGCCAGCCGCCGACCTGCCGAGACTTCTACGATATACCCCGTTGAGCTGGTGTCAACATCACGACGAGCGCGGTAACTGTTCAGAGTCGCGGACGAGGGGCGGACTACCGGAGCGGGGAGTCGGCCGGATAGGCTGACGGATGGCGCTGCAGCGGGAGGTGGTGGGGGTGCTCTCGCACGCCGCGTTGGTGGATCTG